>Ga0080013_1006025_pt1 | contig 10982 bp, 14 predicted proteins | sample ETNvirenome_6_85_FD_69236 | JGI IMG/M metagenome (GOLD analysis project Ga0080013, IMG submission 69236) | Marine viral communities from the Pacific Ocean - ETNP_6_85 (SPADES assembly) (version 2) | ecosystem: Environmental > Aquatic > Marine > Oceanic | place: Pacific Ocean | collected 2013-06-19
AATGATAGTGACGGCGATGATGGTTTGTTCTTAGCCGACTTCTCACATTATAGCGTACACGGTAGGGCACTCTATAATAATGTACATATTGCAAATATTGCGGGTTTCCGCATAATGCATGCTTTTGAGGCGTCCAGAAGGACCACCCCCGGCGCCAGGATCTACAGTTTTCCCTTCTTGCATTCCAATAGTAATCCAAATAATAATCAGGACTTTCGTAGAGATCATATTCATACTCTGAAGGAATGTGTTGTACAAACGCCACACTATGAGGTGTAATTAATTCATACCCATCATAGCAAGCCGGCGTTAAGTACCCGGAACCATTAAATAAAATAAACAATATACAAATTGACATGTTTTTCTCCTTTGTTAATGACTATATAATGTTGCAATTGTCGTGCCAACACGACAATTAAGAAAAAATTGAAGGATTCTTTCCCTTTGTGCAACTACTTATAATATTAGGAGTCCTGCCATGAAACTAACTAAATTAAGATTAAAGCAAATTATCCAAGAAGAAATATCAAAATTCGATGAGGCTTATTATCATCCCGCAGGAGCGACACCAGGTGCCAAAGGTGAGGATCCCAAACTCACCGCTTGGCAGCAAGACAAGCGTGGCTGGGCCCCGGGTGGCGGAGAAGCCGAGCCAGAAGAAGAGGATGAACCAGCCGCTGAAGTTGACACAGGACACCTAACAAGCACCCTAGACGAATTATCTGACGATCTGACCAAACTAGCCGGTGACACTGAAGACAGTCATCCAAACGCCTCAGAAATATATGAAAAACTGGCATATTTATTAGATAGCTATAGTGACGTTTTACAAAAGCCGGCAGATCTCTTGGAGCAGGACGATCAAAATCTTAAAAATGAAATTGATGCCGCATTGGTATCGATACAAAGATGGTATGCAAGAGCGAAAAAAGCACTTACTCCTGGCAGCCAACTTGTTCGTGGAGCAATTGGTAAATAAATTTTGGAGAGCTTGAATTAAATGAAATTAACTGGTACAACAATCAAACAACTTATCAAAGAAGAACTACGTCGTTTTCTTCTTCAAGAGCAAGAAGAGGGAGAGACGGTCGAGATCTTCGACCGCGGGACTACCACATGCAGTCAGGCCGGCCTCAAATGGTGCATCGAAGAAAGCGGGGAAGATTTCACCGAGTCGCGACTGAATGCTCTTAGTCTCTCGCGCCTGCAGGGCATGCTCACAGCTCAGAACAGAATACTGGCGCGCGCCATAAAGGAAGAGAAAAAGACGATCAAAAAGAGGAAAGCCAAGTTTGAGAAATTGGATAAAAAGATGACCCTGAAGCAACAGGTACAGGGCGCGGCCACCGGAGGTCCCACCTCAAAAGATTGGAACGCGGGGTCGCTTAAAGCGTCCATTGAGAAATGCCCAGACTACTATGGCAAATCGTACGATGAGGTTGAGGACAATCGCCCGGGCGCCTGCGTAACGCGTTCATCCAAAGTTTACAAACCAATAAGAAAAGCCATCAGGGCCTTGAAAAAAGTTATAAAAGAGCGCAAAGAAGGGAAAAAGCAAGAACCTAAAACAGGGCGCGATTTACCATATGAAGACCAAAAAATATTGCAACAGCAAGCGATGGGTACTAAACCGTGCGATGCTGGAGTATACTCAACACCTGAAATTGGCAAATTTGCTTATAAGATGTGTATGAGAAGCAAAGGTCAAAAAACAGAAGAAGATATTTCATCTGCTGTCGACGCGCAGCGAACCTTAGAGGCAGAACTTGACAAATTTGAAAAAGCAGGAAAAAAATGTAGTAACTCTGTCCCCTCCGCACCAAGATGTCCAGAGGGAAGCCAATGCGTGAAGGGAGAGTGCAGAAAAAGTTCCGGCGAAGCGCTCTTCTCTTCAAGCTGGTCGAATTGTGTACAAACCTGTGTGGATCAAGGCGGAGATGAAGAACGTTGCAAGAAAGCATGCAAAGACGTTGCCGCAACTGGTACCGAATATGAAGAAAAAATTCATAAAGCAAATCAAACGCCTAACTGTGGCGCTGGGTGCCCCCCTGGTACCAGATGCACCTCATTTGGCGCGCCCAGAAGACAAACACAACATTGTGTTAAAAGTATTATCCTGAATTCATCCGGTGCACAAGCCTACAGAGATAAATATCATGCATGCCTCAAAAAAGCACGGCCTGCAGGCGAAGTTGTTTTACCAACATGCGACGAAGGATGTCCGCCCGGAACTATTTGCAGAAATGGACAATGTGTGTCCCTAGAAGGTACACAAATCTCTTCGGCCGCAAAGAAGCGCTGCCAAAGAAAGGCCGGCTATTTTTCTCGTAAAGCACGCAAGTTAGCAGCTACTGGCGTAGGCGCAGGGCCGCCCGCGCGAGGCAGCGCCGGCGGCGGAGGTGGCGGAGGTGGCCGCGGCCGAGGTGGTCGGGGAAGGGCCGCCGGCGGCGGTGGTCGTGGAGGATCGGCATATCGCAGAGGCCTCCCAATTTTGAAAAAAGAAGGCTTCAAAAACTATGCTGATTTCTATGCGCAGCTTAAAGCAAAAGGATTAATGGGAGAGTTGGGTCCCCGCGGCCCAGATCAAAAATGGGGTCCCTTCCACCGCGCGGCATTAAAAGCCCTCAAAGGAATGGCCACCACAGCAGCCCCAGCAGGATCGCCAGAGTTCAATCAAAGATTGGCACCAGAACCACTGAAACCGGGCCAGGCCGGCTATGTTTCTCCCTGTGGGAAAAAAGGACTTCCAGAGTACGGCTGCGGTGATTCCAAAAGCGGCTACGCACCCGGTGTTTCTCGTGGCGGCGGTGGAGGTACAATATCTTGGTGGCAGTGCGTGAACGCTGGAAAACCAGGATTCCCGGATTGCGGGAAAAAATAATGTTGTATTCTTTTAGACGTCAGCATACTACTTATTAGTGATTAGGAGCACTTAATAATGAAACTTACAAACACTGTCATTAAAAAACTCATCAAAGAAGAGTTGGTAAAACTACAAGAACAAGGAGCCGGCTGTCCGCCCGGGCAGAAGTGGGATCAGGCCGCGGATGGCGGCCAGGGCGACTGCGTTCGTGACCCTGCCGCACCACCGCCGCCAACGGCAATAAAGAAGTCCGAAAAAGCAGACAAATCTAAACGGCTGGGCCGGTCTATGCGCCGTGGAGGCGGCGCCGCCGCGCGTACACTGATTAATCGCGCATGCTTCGGTGCCCGCGTGACAGGAAAAGCGATGAGAGCCGCAAAAAAAGCGAATAAGTGTCCCGAATCAAGACTTACTTATAAAGATTGGGTCGCTGGCCGCCGTGCCGCAAGAAAGAATGATATTGATACAGTCGAGAAATTAATTGCCGCCGCAGGAGGCAGCGCCGATGTTGGCACCGCCGAAGACAAAGCGCCACTTGAATTCGCCCAAGATACCGCACCAGAACAAAAAGTCCAAGCAGTTATGAAAAAGTTTGGTACAACGGAGGAAGAGGCCGCAAAGATAGTTGCCGCGGCACAAACAGTCTCCGAAAACGACGCAGAGCTGTTGGCGCAAGATCTATACAAGGCAATGAAAGGCGCAGGAACAGACGAAAAGAAGGCATATGGGGCTTTTAGATATCTAAAAACAGACGGAGATATTAATGCCTTGACGCGCGCGTACGATAGAGTTTTAATACAGAAGAAAGACACCGGTGATGGCGGACTATATCAGTGGCTTGTTGACGACGGCCTAGATGATCTAGCCAAAAAAGTCTCCGATGCCGGAAAAAACTGGGGCAAAAAAATCGTATCCAGTGGGGATGTTGCTGAAAAGGCCGCTTCTGCGCCGCCGGCCGCGGCGACCCCACTTCTCAACCAACTTGAAAAATTGGAGGACAACTTCGAGCCGGCACACTCGTTGGCCATTAGGGCGGCGAAGGCGTGCGATCCGCGCACGAAGGATGCTAACGACATCAGCAATGCATGCATGGAACAGTGGCTTCGCAAACACGAGGAAGCGGTAAAAAAGGTTTTAAAACTGGCTGCCGCCCGCGGTGTCCAACCTGGCGGGACCGACGTTGTGAAGGAATCGCAAACACCCACATTCAGTAGCTTCCCCGACCAACAAAAGCTTTTCGAAAACTGGAATTATTATCTAAAAGAGGACTAGCAATGAGACTAACCTCTGCAACAATCAAACAATTAATCAAAGAAGAATTGCAACACTTATTGCAAGAGAAAACGTCCGACCTGGCCACAGAGATTGCCCAGCACAAATCAGCCATAAAGAAACTCGCGAGCGAAGGTCAGCAACTGCTAAAGCAATTAGATACATGTCGCGGCGATACGGAAGGGCCGGTCCCGCCGCGGTGTAAACAAATTGATGATAAGGTAGAGAAAAACTCCCAGGACATGAACGCTATGAGTAAACGCCTCCTCCAACTCCAACGAACTAAAGGCAGCTTCTCCCGAGAACAAGAAGGCCAACGAACCAAAGGCAGCTTCTCCCGAGAACAAGAAGGCCTTCGAAGAAAGATTAATCAATTAAAGAAAGCCGGCAAAATTGACAAAGCAACATGGCGCAAAGCTCGCAACGCTCTTTACAAAAGCCCGAAAGCAGCCAACGCAGTACTGCAAAAAGCGGGGGCAGCTGCTAAAACAAAACCACAAGGCCCTGAAGGCCAACGCGTAGCTAGTGCAGGAAGACCCAGCGCTACTGGCGCCAAAAAAGTTGAACGCAAACCAACAGCGAAAGATATGGAGACAGCCAGACATCTTCGTAGTGCTCTTGTAAAATTAGCGGGTGCCAATTATAAATGGGGACCCATGTCACTGAAAGAGCAGAAGCATCCACAATTTGACCGTATATTACAAGCAGTATACCAAGCGGCGCAAAAAGGACACATGGCAGCGAAGTTAGCTTTAGAATCTCTTGGCGTGATGAAAAAAGACGTACAAGTCGCCGGCGCTGGACGCCCTGTCACGGGAGGCGACCCGGAAAAAGCACCCGAGAAAAAAGCGGCTCAAAAAGCATGGTATGAAATTCAAAAAGAGTGTATCGATAAATGCGAAGAAAAATATCCTGCCACTATCAGCACAAGACAGAAAAAATGCGTTGCAGTATGTAAAAAGCAAGGCTCAAAAAACCTTAGAGCACAAACAAAAAAACAAAAAGCCGTTCAATCAACAAAAGTTACAAAAGCTACGCAAGTGCCAAAAGTTCCAGCAGCTTAAAGGTAAAAGAAATGAAGAATTTAGATCCAAAAGTAAAAGAATTAATCAGAACAGTTAGACAATTAATTAATGAAATAGAATTCCAGGCACACAATCAACAAAACAAACCAAGCATTGATTTTAATGCATTTGATGTCACTGGCTATGCTGGTCAAGAATACGGCGGTTTTCCTGAGCCAATTATAAAAATGGAAGATGAATTTTAATTAATTGCGATTTTAGTTACTATACTGACTATTTATTAACAAGCGCTTATTATGCGCCCAAGGAGAAGCGGCCAATGATTCCCAAACAAGAACTCAAACAAATTATTAAAGACATGTTACAAGAACAGAGACGAGTCGGCGAATATACGCCTTACACGCGGAACTTAGCGCAACATTGGTCCGACACCTCTGGGGCCTATCGAGATAAAAAAAGAAAGCAGCGCGGTCGCAGAAATGCTGCAATACGACGTAAAAATATGAAAGTATGTGGGCAAGAAGATCGATGTACAAGGGAACAGTACGATGATTATGATATAGCTCAAGCGGAGAAAATTAAAGCTAGACGAAGAGGAGATGAAAGATTCCGAAAAACAGCTGGTGAATATATAGGCAAAGGAGCAGATTGGCTTGAGCAACAATGGAACAAAGCCGGCGTCCAGGATTTCGTCGGCGACGACCCGGCCGCGGCCACAACGGGTGGTTCCGGGTGGGGATTCGATGACGAAGAAGTAACCGGCGGTCAATCTTTACCACCTGGAGTATCCGACCAGCCGCCACCTCAAACTCAAACTCCTGCTCCGCAAATGACGCCTGCTAGCCCATCTGATTTGGCTAGCCCTCCCCCTCCAATTGCTGGTTCCGGGTGGGACCAAGAGCCCGGAATAACTGGCGGTCAATCATTACCGCCTGGAATGTCGGGTGAGGCTGAACCTCAAACTCAAACTCCTGCTCCGCAAATGACGCCTGCTAGCCCATCTGATTTGGCGAAACCGCGGGCAAAGAAAGGCTTTTCCAGAGCGCAGGAGCGCATGCGCCGTAAAATTAATAGATTGAAAAAGCAGGGAAAAATTTCAAAGGCTGACTGGCGTAAGGCCCGTAAGGCGCTTTATAGAGGCCCCGGCGCAGCACAGATGGTTTTAGTTGGCGCTCTAGGTGGCGGTAGCAAGGGTGTTGCCGGCGCATTGGGTATTCCAAGCAAAGGCGCCGGGAGTGATATTACAAAACCACCAGTGGCGGCCGGCCCGAGGCTTGAAGAAAATATAGTGTATAGCAGTTTTCCTGACCAACACAAACTTTTCGAGAGTTGGAAAAAATTTGTAAAAACAAGTAAGGAATAGTATGAAACTTACCATTAATGAGCTTAGGAAGTTAGTTGTAGAAGAATTGGGCGGCATTGGCGATGCCGCGCCAGATTTTGGCGTAGAAAGTGGCATGCCCGATGTCGCAGCGCTGGGTACCCTCCAGGATGCTATAGGCGTACTAACAAACAAACTAAAGACCGTGGAAGCAGACATAAAACTTATTCAGCAAGCACAGCGCGCGGCTAAAGAGAAGAAAACTGAAGAAGAAACTGGCGCCGCGGCCGAAGAGGTCACTGATATCCTCAGCGCCGAAAAACCTTAAATTAATCTATATAATATGTTATAAATATATATGCCTATGTAACACTATAAGGAGGTACCATGGCCACAACTAATGAATCGAAACTGGAACAACAAGTAGAAAGCCTAACTAATCGAGTTAGCACATTAGTCAATAATAATGCTCGGTTGCTTGATGACTTCGCTGCACTTAAAAATAATCATAGTCAATTAGTACAAGACATTGAAGCACGATTCGAGGCAATCCACGAGAAAATATTTCGATAACAAGAAAAAAGAATCAATAATAAAAAGATTTTTTAATACAATTAAAATGTTTTTATTGATAGAATAATATTATGCAACAACAAAAAGTCAATATAGATATAAGTAAAGCAGATGATATTAAGTGCGAAGAATGTGAAAATTTATATTTTACGCCCGTTGTCATGGTCAAAAGGCTATCCGCTCTTTTATCACCAACAGGTCAAGAAATAAAAATTCCAGTTCAAGTGCTTCAATGCACGTCGTGCAACACGATAACAACTCCTTTTTCTGAATAGCTAAACTATTTATAACATGTCGTTCTCATTCGAAAAATGGAAAGACTTCATCAACGAGTCAAAGCTTCGAGTATTTGATTTCGATGATACTCTTGTAAAGTCTCAATCAAAAATAAAAGTAACCTACCCAGATGGAACAGTTGAACACCTAACTTCTGCAGAATACGCCACAGCAGGAGAGGATCCAGAAAATGAATACGACTTCTCAGAATTTGAAGAAGTAAAAAACCCTCAAGAAATTGAAAAAGTAACTAACATACTAAGAAATGTCGTGAATGCCGGAACTGATGGCCGCGAAGTCGTCATTCTAACGGCCCGGCGTCCAGTCTCAGAAGACGCAATCAAAGATTATCTTGAAGAAATAGGAATTGATACTTCCAACATAACTTTTGTTTTATTAGGAGACGCCGACCCTTTTGCAAAAAGTAATTGGATTGAAAACAAAATAAAAAATGGCGTTACTGATATTTTATTTTTAGATGATTCCGGTAAAAACGTTGATGCCGTTCTGGACTTAAAACAACAATATCCAGATATTAAAATTGATGCGCGTCAAGCTAAATATGCCGAAGAACTTCAGACCCCTTCAGAATCCACAGACCCGGCAATTGATCCGGAAGTCCTTCAGATAATTGAAGATCATGTAGAATTGCCAATTAGGAGTATGCGCTTACACGGTGATGATATAATATTAGTATATTTAGTAGAAGAATATACCCACGAGACAATGAATGAAATAAATGAATGGTGGGGGCAGTCCGATTATTTTAAAGAAATACAACAAATGGGTTATACTGTAAAATTATTATCAAACGATGCCCCGACGCAAGAATCAAGCATTTCACTTACAAAGGATTTACTATAATGAAATTTAATATGGACATAAAGACACTCATTTTTATTATTTCAACAGCATGTCTAGGCGCCGGCTTTTATTATACTACAGAAGCAAGATTAGATTCTGTTGAACGCGAAATATCATTTCTTCAGGGACAGGTTCGTGCATTAAAAGCTGACACCAAACGTTTAAACAGACTAATTATAAATATGAAAAAAGGAAAATCTAAATGAAAGAGTGGAAAGAGTATTTAGATGAAGTAGTCGACCCAGAAGATGTACAGTTACAAGGGATGTCTGTTAAAGACGAGCTAGACCCTCTCCTATGGGAAAGGGATAGATTGAAAGACTATATTGCTGAACACCTTTATAACACTGCAAAGAATTTTTTTAAAAATCTAGAGTTAGATTGGAGTGCTGTAAAAGACATCACACTAACGGGATCTTTAGCAAATTATAATTGGTCTAGGTATTCAGACATTGATGTACATTTAATTGTAGATTACAGAGCCATAGATGAGAATGAGAAATTAGTAAAAGATTTTTTTAGAAACGCAACTATAGTTTGGAATAAAGTACACAACATAGTTGTTAAAGGTCATCCTGTTGAACTGTATGTACAAAGCCACACAGAACCACACCACTCCACTGGTATATATTCAATAAAATATGATCAATGGAATAAAACACCTTCAAAATATTCCCCTGAAATTGATTACGCCAATGTAAAGAAAAAAGCGGCAAAACTAATGAATGATATTGATGAAATTTATGAGCTTTTCGCGGAAAAAAATTATAAAGAAGCTCACGATGAAGCAGAGAAAATGAAAGAACGCGTACGTAAGTTTAGGCAAGCGGGTCTAGAAAGGGGCGGTGAATATTCAGTTGAAAATTTAGCTTTCAAACTTTTACGTAGAAACGATTATTTACAAAAATTATCTAGTTTAAAAATATTATCATATGACAAGATAATGTCCGTTAATGGTACCATTAGCAGCGAAGTGATTAAAGTTAACATATAAGGAAAGAAGAATATGAAAATTTCAAAAGAACGATTACGACAGATTATTTTAGAAGAAATTGAGGGCCTCTTTGAATGACCAAACTTCAAAGGTGGGGGGCCCCCACCAGAATCAGAAGATGAGGGCGAGGATGCTCTAATAATGAAAATAATGAACGAAGATCATGATTGCGCCGATCACCCAGATCAAACACATGCTGAGTGGGAGGCTAGCCAATAAAAATGTGTTTAGTTTGCATCGAATATGCCAAAAAGAAGCTTAAGGCTAGTGAAGCTTTAAGAAACTTGATTGAAATGAAGAAACAAGTGGGCGAAAAGCACTACGAAGAAGCTTCTGAAAAGATATATCAAGAATATCTACAAGAGCAGCTGGATGAATATTTGTATGACACGGGGTTTGGAGACTAATGAAACTCCTATTTGAAAATTGGCGACAGTATTTAAACGAATCTGCGCGCATATCAATAAAAGTTGGAGGCGCTCCCTTAAAAGTAGAAACGGCATTGGACGAAGAGAGCATAAAAAAAGGGCTAATGTTTCGCAACGAACTCGAAACAGACGCGGGGATGTTATTTATATTCCCAGAGCCCACACAAATATCTTTTTGGATGAAAAATACAAACATTCCCCTCTCTATAGCGTATGTGAGTGAAAACAACGAAATACTTAATATTGAAGATATGACGCCACACGATACGAACGGCGTACACTCACAGGGAAAAGCAAAATGTGCCATAGAAACAAACAGGGGGTGGTTCAAAACTAATGGCATTGAGCCGGGTGATCATGTTGAGGGAATAACATTATGAAGCCCCTATTTGAAAATTGGCGGAGATTCTTAAAAGAAGGGGAGGTAGACAAAAGCGCTGAAAGCATTCTAAAATGGGCTGAGGGCGACTCAGGCGCTAAAACCAAGGTCGCCAAACCAAAAACCTCGGAAATTGAGCCCGATGAGTACTCTTCTCCCTATGAACACGAAGAAACCGAAGATGAAACGCGCGAAAAGTACTTTGGAACAGGCCCAGATAGCATAGAATGCGTAAAAGACCTTCGAGACCCCAAGAAATTTATCAATCCATTGGATTTCTACTCGTGCATGGACGATGCAGGCTATGAAAAGATCGCTGCAGGGTCTTTCAGGGTCGCGTTTACCAACCCATCCAATCCAGATTTAGTTTTAAAGATTGTTACTCCCGAAACAATGCTAGAAAATCCAGCGTTAGGCGGTGCCGGCGCGCGGAAAAGCATGAATATGAATCGTGCAGAAGCAAACGCGTCTTATCAGACCGCATCTGACCTAGTACCAAAAGTTTATGATAGTGCAAAGGATTATTTCTGGATTATGTCAGAAAAAGTTACTCCTATCACCACGTGGCGTGAAACAAAAACGTTTTTTCCGGCTTGGAGCGCCGAAGACCAAGAAGATTTCAACTTTTACTTCCATAAATTAATTTCAGAGGATAGAGACGAGGAAGATTTGATTAATACGCTAGATAATCGCATAGAATACGTAAAATTAGGAGAAGAATTAGTTAATGACCCTCTTATACTCCAAATTAGAGACTTATTAGCACAATTTGATGCACCAACGTGGGATATCCGCCCCTACAACGTTGGATATGCCACCAGAGACGGAAAAAAGCAGTTTGTCATATTAGACCCAGGTTTTGAACTAAAAAAAGACGCAAAATCTGAATTTGGACCCCACACAAGCTCACCTGAAGATTCTGAGGCCTTTTCGGACCTTTTTAAGGACAAATACGCAGTTACGGCGCCAGATAAGCCCAAAAAAGAG
>Ga0080013_1006026_pt1 | contig 10981 bp, 24 predicted proteins | sample ETNvirenome_6_85_FD_69236 | JGI IMG/M metagenome (GOLD analysis project Ga0080013, IMG submission 69236) | Marine viral communities from the Pacific Ocean - ETNP_6_85 (SPADES assembly) (version 2) | ecosystem: Environmental > Aquatic > Marine > Oceanic | place: Pacific Ocean | collected 2013-06-19
AATGGGAATGTTGATGTTTGTTCTGTTGCGTTTATATTCATAGTATTAAATAAGTTTTTGTATAATTGTCTATCTACTTTATAGCCATAAGACTGTTGAAGTTCTATCTCTCGTTTTGATATATAATCTATATCTTTACTTTGATCAAGAACTTCATATTCGTCTGGACGGTATCCCTGTTGGGTAGTAACCCTACTGTTAAGATCACGTGTAACACCGATCTTTTTACCCGGTATGTGGTATATATAATATGTATTCATATTAATAGTATTGTTTTTGTTTTGAAGCTAATAGCTTATCATGAGAGCTTAAACTCTTAATATTCTTGTTTAAATCTCTCTCATAAAGATGCATATTATGCGCGAAATGGTAATAACTACCAATTTCAAAATTTGTCCTCTCTGCAACGATTTTCTGTAGTTCTGAAAAACAATATTGATCATTACAGAAACCAAACCAGAGGTCATTAGAACGCATCGTGACGCACATATTTAGCTTATCATTCAACACTGTAAATTGTACTGCATATGTACATGGTGTATCCTGTTTATAATTATGCATTTCTTTGCCATCATAAATTGATATAGTGGCTTTCCTGGTATTTGGGTTTTGTTTGAGCATTGCAACTATTCTGTCTAGCTGGTAATTACGCTCCCATTGTGCTCCATAGTTAGAATTTACTTCTCCTTTATCATTAGCCATTCTTTCCCATATTATAGGTATTTTTCCGTATATCTCACCTAAAGTTTCAACCTTTGGTGATCCACTTAAATACCACTTCCATTCAGCTTTAGCGTAATCTTCGTTCCATTTTCTATACGGTATTTTGATTGTGTTGTCTATTGGATTGTCTAAATAAAAACCCACATTAAATATAGCTTTTGTACTATCAAAGTCTACTCCATATCTAGAAATATAATCGTATAAATAATCAAATGCTTCATTTGCATTGTAATGGTGGTTTTTTAGGTGTTTCATTGTATTTATTATAATAAAATTTATATATTTCTAACATTTTAGGATATAATTCTTTAGGTCCATATTGTTTAGGACTAACTATTACAGAGCCATTTATCTTTATTATGATTTTAAAATATTCGTTATATCCTGATTTAACTGGATCTGGACTTATTTTTATATCATTAGTTATACACCATACGAATGCTGTTCTTTCTTCTTCAGTCCATTCAGGTGGTGTCATCTTCACCGCTTTTGGTTGTCTATATCTTATTCCCATGGTAATTTATCACTTGGATCATGAGTTGGTACCACTTGTGGAATAAAACAACCTGATTTTGGTTCCCATTTAAAATGAGCTTCAGCTCCGTTTTCACCTAAGTTTTGAAACTTAACCTTAAGGACCTTAACTTTAACTGATTTATTTTCATAATTTCTATGAACTAATAAGCCATGATAACTAGCATCATACCATTCACCACCACCTTTTATATTATACATATTAGGTTCTTCCATTTTACCGTTTTGACCTTTGTACATTTTAGTTGGGTGAGCCACTATAAAAACTAATACATCATATTTCTTAGCAAAGATTTCAATCTTAGTTAAGTATTCCATAGTATATCTATTAACATCATCAGTTCCAGCATTAATGTCTCTGATTTTATTATATGGATCTATAACTAAACATTTGATTCCTTTTCGCTTAACTAATTCAGCTCCTTTTTTCAACACTGATTCTAAGGTATATCTCTCCATATCTATAAAGAAGAAATTATTGTTAACATGTCCCCCTACTTGCTTCCATTTTTCTGTACCAATATCTGATCGCACAGGCATACCCTCCCATATTTTCCTCATTAATTTATGAGCATGTAAATATGTAGGATGGTTTTCTGGAGAAGCAAAAGCTGTCTTCCAACTATAGTTTTTATTATAACCTACTACCATTTGATCTACAAAATCTGATTTACCAGATGATGGTATACCTGTAACAGTTATAAATTGTCCGGTATATGTACTAAAGATCTCATCAAAGTTATTAAGACCAACTTGAAAACCAGGTTTAAAACCATTTTCAACAAAGTCTATAACATCACCTTCAATGTCTCTAAATGTAGTTACATTTTCTAATGGAACAGGATTTGCTTTAGATATTTTATCAATTAAAGCTTCTTTACCATATTCTTGTAAATATTCATTTGCATCTTTACATTCATCAAAAGTAACTATATAACATACTTCAGCACCTAGTCTTCTAACTAATTCACGTTGTAATGCTTGTCCAGCATCATCAGTATCAACTGCTAGTATTATCTTTTCTTTATCTTCAAAATAATCTATACAATTATCTAAATATTCTAAATTATTAGAATTTAATGTTGCTCCATTAGGAACAGATATTGCATTTGGTATTCCAGCTTCATGTAATGCTAATACATCCATTTCACCTTCTACTATTACGCAATCAGTATAACCTACAACACTATCTATATTATAAAATACTTTTTCAGCGCCTTTATATAATTTAAAATTCTTTCTACCGTCTCTATACTTTATATTAACAAGATCTCCACCAACAAAATAATTAAATTGAATTGTGTTTTCTTGTTTACCAGTTTGAGGCATGTATTCTTTGCCTTGTCCGACTTTTAAGTCATCTAATGTTTGTTGAGATATACTTCTAGTTTTAAACCATTCTTCAGTTTTTGTAGCTATAGGAGTATATTTATAGATTTCTGGTTTAGCATATTCACGTTCAGTTTTACCTTTACGTTGATAAGTATGGAGTTGAAAAGATTTATTACAATTATGACAAGTTCCTAATCCTCTTTCCCAGTCATATGAGGAACATTTTAACTTTTTGTTCTCCGGCTTTCTAGAAAGTGAACACAGGGGACAAATCCCCTGCGTATCACCAACTTTCAAGTCATGTTGATTAAACTGGTCGATCAAAAATCCATTGATCTCCGTGTTTTCTACTTGCATATTTGGTTTATATTAAAATGGTAAGTCTTCTTCTACTTTAGCAGTGGTCTGTTGTGGTTTATCATAAGGTGCTGGATCTGGAAATTCTCCATTTGTCCATACTACCTTAACGTTTCCTAAATAAGTTTTACCAACTTTGGCTTCTCTTTCTTCTTTAGTTTGATCAACTACAACTGGTCCTTGGTTACCAAATTGATCGACTTCATCATTTACGGTTATTACTATTGGTAGGTATTTTCCTTTTTTACCTACTATTATTTTGTCTTTTGGTATCGCTTCTAGGTTGATACTACCTTTTATTATTCCTGCCATATTATTGGTTTTTAAGTGATTGGAAAACTCTTCTCAATTCTTCTGTTGAGTAGTTATTTGTTCTCCTGAAATTGTCTACATGTTTTGCATAAGGATGCAATCCGTCGTTTGTTCTTGCATTATTATAAAAATCCGTTAATGGAAATCTTAATCCTGTTACTGCACATTTTTTTGTTTTCATATTTAATTAAAGTGTTTCGTTAATAAAGTATTGTTGAGGTTTAAAGTCCTCAGTCTGGTGAAATAATTCATACATTTCACAAGCTTTGTCTAGTTTTTCTTTTCCTGATTCATAAAAGCTAGTTGAACAATCAAACAAGCCAATTTGACCTGTTTTCTTGTCAATAGCTAAAAAGATCATTTCGTATCCGAATAGTTCTCTATAGATATATGCTTGAGAATCATAATTATATTTCTTAGCATTCCACCTAAATTTATCTAAATCTGCTGTGGTTTTTAAATCTATTATTAACTTTTCTTCGTGATTAACGATATCTGCCTTACCTTTCCACATTTGTCCACCAATCTCTGCTATTGCAGGTTCTTCATATTGAACTTTTTGGTCTTGATGTGGTAAAATTAATCCTCTGCATACATCGTTATCCATTACTTTTTCAACTAACGCCTCAATCATATCTACTTCATGTTGAAGTAAGCAAAGTTCTCCTCCTGACATCTCTTTATATATCTTAGTATTTCTAGTACTTGATTCTACTATTTTAAAATTCTTTATTTTATCTGGTTCTAAAATAGCTGTATGAAAATATCCACCAATTAAAAAGTTTGGATTACTTTTTGTTGGTTTATGTAAATCAAGAGGATTTTTTAGTAAAGTTTTTATATTAGAATTACTGAGGTATTGTTGGCCAAATTTACCATAATAATGCTCATCATCCCTTAACTTATCTATTATATCTTCTTTTTTCATAATGTTTGAGTTAGTAATTTTTCTTGTTTAGCAGAAATGATATATTTATTTTTTATCGTTTCAATACTCCCACCTTTAGCTACATAATCTTTAGCTTTATTTAAAGAGTCATTTGTAAGCTTTTGTTTAATACCTGCTTTTCTCTCTTGTTGAGTGGAACCAAGTCTTTTGTGTTCACTTTTTCCGTGGTTGTTTGTAGCGTCACTATCCTGTGTATCATCTATCAAAAATAGATTACCTAAAGCATATTTTTTACCATATGACGATGCTGCTCCAAATTGTTGAGGTCTTTGCATACCTTTTTGATTTAGATCAACACCTACAATAGCTTGTGCACTCATGAAATGCTCTAATTTTTCACTATCAGACAATGTTGCAGTCACCTGCAATACTGGTCCTTCTTCAGTGGAAATTAATGTTTCATGAATTGTCACAGATACTCCTAACTTCTTAAGAAAGGGTTTTGTAGCTTCGAGGATATCTTCGGCAGATCGGAAATAATACTTACCGAATGAGTTAAATCTAGTTTTTTTCGATTTAAACTCCGTTTGAATAGTCGCTAATTTTTCGTTTATGTTCATTTGTTTGTTTTTAAATTCGTACTATATATATAATTACATGTTTTTTTAATGTTTTACATTAGTAACTTACAGGTAATCAAGCACTTGCGAGTGATCTACGTTTTCTATTAATTTGAGTACAGCTTGCTTTTTTAGCTCTGAAACTCTAACGTAATCGCTTGCTCCTACTATATTTAAAATCACTGCAATTTGTTTTGCAGAGTGTTTCTCGCAATCTAGACCATAACTTAATCTTAATACTTCAAATTCTTTATAACTTAAGTGTTTTTTTAGCAAACTAGTTAAATAAGAATTTAACATACCTAAATTATAAGGTTCTGATGTATCAGGTATTTGATAAATCATATCGTCATCGTCGCGTGGTTTAGAATCTATACTCAAGAAAATGCTGTTAAAAAACATTTGTACCATCTCTTTATTCTTTTTACTCCTTCTAATTTCATTGAGCTTATGCTCTGGAATACGCATGTCTCCGCGGTTAACATCTACGCCTCTACGTATTGCACCTCTTATGCGTTTTGATAAGAATGATTTAATAGTTTTTTCTTGATCTAAAGATTCTTCAAGTGTATCCATATCTAGTCTTTCTACTGCAGAGCATAAACCTTTGTTACCTTCTTGAATTAAGTCTAAAATAGACATAGCTCCTGAAGCGGTTTGTGCTGTGGAAAATTTCCTTGCAACATTTTCAACTAACGGTAAGAATAACACTTTTAATTGTTCTTTAGTATAAAGATTAAATGAGTCTTTCTTCGGTATTCTTTTAATAGCCGCTTTCACATCTTCTTTATATCTAATATAATTCTTTATGTTATACTTCTTCATTTTTCTTTATTTTTTCATCACAATCTAATCGTTCGTATAATAATTCTTTATCTTTTATGATTTTTTGGATTAACCCATAATATCTTTCTGATAAAGGATCATGGATTTCCATGTATTTTTCTTTTGATTTTCCCATTTTATTTAATTTATTCGTAATTTCTAATACATTTAAAGTGTGGATGTCTATAGCTATTTGCTTTAGTTCTACCAAAATACGTAAATGTTGCTATTTGACCCATATACTTATGTATATTGTTTAACATTTCTCTCATGTCTTCATAGTTATATCCTTTACCTGGTGGACAACCGAATTTGTTTCCATCTTCATCTTGCATAAGAAACTTACCTAAAGTTCCTTCACGTTTACCTTGTCCTTCTTCATATCCTACAATATAAGCTTCAGCATCGCTAAAGTCTTTAAATTTTCTAAGATTATGAGATCTTTTACAATGATAAGGATCATTAGTTCTAACAATAGAACCTTCGTAACCAGCTATAAGATTTGCATCATGGCAATTTTTAGCTGATCTTTCAGATGTTATTAATTGAGTGTCTACAGTATGTATACTACTTAACCCAAAATGTTGACTGATCATTAATGCTTCATTAACAAATTCTATACGTTGTTCAAACGGTAACTTTTCATCTATTATATCATAACAATGAAATTGTGTCAATCTTGCAGCCTCAGATCGATCCTCATCAGTCGGTTTTGTTTTTCTGACCAATGATATTATTTTTTCAAAATCGTCCTTTAGATCATGATTATACAACTCACCATCTAATATAACATCGCGGTGTTTTTTAAAGAAGGGTTTTAATTGTTTTAATATATGATCTATATTTTTCCACTCTTTACCTGTACGTGAATATGCTTTAACTGCCATACCAAATCCACTTGCGTATTCATCACTTCCATGATGTACTAGTTCATATTGTATTATGCATCTAACACCATCTAATTTTGGTTGTATATATACTGGTTTAGTATAGTCTATTGGTTTTTTGCTAGCAGCATAGGCTAGCATTGGTTTTTTTCTTAATGCCATTTTTTTTCATATTTTATTTAATTTATATTCAATTCTTCTTATTTTCTGTGAAATAATAGCTGCTTTTTCGTAACCTTCAACTGTATCTTTCCCTTCGTATATCATTAGAATAGTTTGTAATCTAGCTAATTCGCCTAATAACATTTCTTCTTCAGTTATCTCATGTTCACTATCATGCATTATTATTTCTTTTAAGACCTCGTGATCAGGTCCTTCAAATTCCATTGGATTATTTATTTGAGTAAGTGTTAATATTAGCTTAGTAACTATTACATCCGCTAATTTGTCCATCTCTTTTTTTGTCATAATCGTATTTATTATATTATCTTTTACTTGTCGTATTTAGTTTGTAAAACTATTTGACTAGGGTAAGGGTTTAATTTTACCTTTTCTAAAAATAAAGCACTAAATTTAGTAAAATGTGGGCATTCTTTGCAAGGTTTTGATCTCTTGCTAGTTAAACATCCACTTAATACTAATATAATTAGTGATAATTTAATCTTCGCTTTCATAATCTTTTAATATTGCTTTGATATCTGGTTCGTAATCTGTTATTATGTATGCAAGTGCTAAAAATTCTCTTAAAGCTGCTGCTTCGTATCTAGATAATTCTTTTGTATCTCCATCTTCAATTGCATCTAAGCAATCTTGCATATCTCTTGTCGTATTTTCAAAACGACAGTAACTCATGTTTGGCATAATTTTTTTATTTAAATAATCTAGTGATTATTATGATTTGTAATACTAAGACAGTAATACCAGTTAATGTTCTTATAAATTCCATTAAATGGTTATATCTATCTAATTTTCTTTCTATTTTATATCTTATATTTCTCATACCACGAAAAGCCCGTACCATTTACGGTACGAGCTACATAGTCCTGATGATGGACTCAAAAGTCTGACATTCAGAGCAGTTGCTATGTTCGTGGGCACGCTTGTTTGTTTTTGGGTCAAGTTACAGTATCACACTCATACCCGTGCTACCACGAAAAGCCCATACTGTCCCTCGAATGACTGGTCGTCGAGTTCTGTGTATGAGCTACCGAGTTGCGGTGAGCCGCTTTCGGTTGTCGTTCGTGTAAATAAAGGGATAGAACTGGTTATTTTTTATACTATCTTTGGTCCAGACTCTTTATTCATAATATTTATCTAATAGTTCTAATGCCACTTCGTGACTTATTCTATTTTCGTTATATAATTTCCATATTAATTTCTTCATTTTATTATTCCTTCCGCTAAAAGATTGGTGGCTGTTCTACCATACCAACCTTGTAATTTATAAGCCCAACCAGTATCATGTAAATATTGCCACGCTTCTATTAATTCTTCTCTTGTTGGCTCTTCATCACAGAATCCTTCTGTAATAGCACAAGCTAACTGAGGTGTCATTGTTGTTTTTTCTTTTTTCATAATTTAATCTAATAATACCATATAGGCTTCTGGGTTATTTACTCTAAACCACATTAATGCTTTATCAAAATCTTTAATTTGTTTATCAGTAGCTTGAAATTGGCCAAAAACCATTTGACTACCAATTATAAAGTCATATAAACTTAATTCTAGTGCATTTAATTCATAGGTTTCTCCACTGAATGGGTTTCTTACCTCTCCACCTTCGGAGTAAATCTGTCCTTCAAACCATTTAGGTAGTTTCTGTTTCTTCGTCTTCGTACTCATATTCTTCTTTTAATTCTTTTAATTCTTTTTTAGTTAAGATATGTTTAAAAGATGGATTATTATTATGATAATCTTCTTGTTTTATAATATCTTCTATAAATTCCACAAAACTTTCTTCTAATTGTTCTTCTATACCAAGATCTTCATATAAATATTCATCTATATAAAGTAAGCATTCACCATCGGTCAATGCTTCAGTTATTAATTCTGGCAAATCGCTATCATAGTAATATATATTTTCACTTAAACAAAGTTCATCTTCAGGATGCTTAAATGTATAAACTTCATATCCATCCGCTGTTGATTCTTGTTCTACTGCCAAATCTACATCGCTGGTGCTGGAATGAGAATCCCAATTATATGAGTAAGCTTCATTAGAATTGTGAGTTATTTTTGAACCTACAAATTTTAGTAGTATTTCTATTTTTCTTTCTGTTTTCATATTAATTCGTATTTTTTACAATATTTATAAGCTTCTTCGCTTAATTCGTCTTTGTCTATTTTAAATCTTCCTTCAAATATGTCTCGCGCTTGTAATACAGCGTAAGTCCATCTTTGGAAGTGTGTTCCACAATTCTGTGTAGAACCGTAGTATTTTGCCATAATTCCTTGAGCTATGACATCTATTTTTATTATATTATTCATCTGTGTGTTTTACTATGTGATAGAGCTCTTTTAGTTGTGAACTCATCTATTTTATTTTGTACTCTTTCTATCATATATAGATAGTATTCTCTTGTAATAATTAATCTTTTACCTTTGTCCTCCATATTGTCATATTCTTGGTGCACTATTTTTATAAAAACATCAATCATCTCATCTAATACTACTCTGTCTTGTATATCAAATTTTCTCATTTTATTTTATTTATTCGTTAAAAGCGAAACTACCTGTGTACAATTCATTAACATTACTAGGATATGTATCACTAAATAATGATACTTGATATATCTGTAAGATAGTCAATGCGTTATAATGCTCCTCTTCACGTAAAGATTTAAAAATAATCTTCACTGAATGCTCAAATTCTCCGTAATTTTCTTGTAATTTCTTTTTAACTTCTGGTTTTAATTTTTTGTATAATGTTATTCTTGTTTTCATTTTATAATATTTCTAATTTTGCTAGTAATTGATTTGTCTTCTTTGCAAGCATTGCATCACCATGATTTTCTTTAATCATTTCTTGTAATATAGTTCTTACTTTCTCTTTTGTTAAAGAAGTTATTTCTTTCTCTTGAGAATTATAAACTATATCATAGTAATTAGTACCTCCATAGGTATCGTATAAGTCTTGTAATTGAGATATGAAGCTTGCTACAATAGCAGATATTTCTAAATCTATTTTTTTCTCAAGAGCTTTTTCTATTGCGTTAGTATCTTTCATTTCTTAGCTCCTTTCTTTTTGGTTTTTAATTCGTTAATTTCGTTTTTCTTAATTCTAATTTGAGTTTGACACTTCGACATACTCGATCTGTCTTTAGTCTCTTGATAGAATTGGTTCCAAGAGTATAAATTTTGTAACTCTTTGATTTTCTTTGCTATTTGCATAGTTTATATTTTATTTAATTATAGATTTACCTCGTGTAAATCTTTGTAACTTGGAGAGGAATCGAACCTCTCAACTCGTCAGTCAGAGTGCTTGTCTCAGTAAAACTGTTCGAGAGCACACCCATCTCAAGTTATTGTTATACCAACTGTCTACATGACTACACGTATAACTCTATCAATTTTTCAATTTCTAGTTTTGCTAATTTAGTTATTCTACTTGAGAATCCTCCAATGTGAAATCGAACTACTTCGTCTTCATCAAATTTCCTAAATTCTTTCCAATCATAAATTGTTATTCTAGCATTAGTTCCAAGTGAATTAGATACTTCTAAATCTAATAACCACTCAAATTGAACTTTATCGTCTATTCCACCTACGTAATCCGGTTGACCAAATATTACTCTTAATTCTTCTACCGTTGAGATTACGTAATCTCCGTGCCACGATGTTCCACACCAGTATTTTATTTCTTTATCTTTCGTTTCCATTTTAATTTATATTGCTAAGAAATAATTTCCTGATACTACTGCTAGTACTATCATAATTACTCCGTAAGTTAATGTTGTCACTAATGTCGCCGACACTACCATACCTATATATGGTGCTATTTTTGTTAATTTTTGTTTCATGGTTTTTGGTTTAATTGTTATTTATATTTATATTATCTTTCTTCGATCGTATTTAGTTTGTATTAAAATAATGATATCTTAAATCTTTTAAAGCATATTCAAATAACTCTTCAAATGCTTTATATAATTCAAATTCATACTCTGGATATTCTGCAGGGTGTAAACCTACTTTTATCATTTCTGTCCTAATTACATCTTCTAAATCTAATATCATATCTAGTTTTTTTGCTACCTCATCTTGCTTTCTACTCATTTCAGTTTTGATAGCATCGTCTAATTTTTTTACTAAATCTTCAGTTGGCTCTGGTGTCCAACCAAATTCTTTCACTTGTCTTAATTCATTTAACGTTCTCTTTTTCATTTTTTCTATGTTTTATTTTACGAGTGTATTTCTTCTTATTCTTTTGAACAGAAGGTTTCATAGCTTCGTATATTTCTTTCATTATCACTTTAATCTTTTCCATAATAATTCTATTATTGTAT
>Ga0080013_1006027_pt1 | contig 10980 bp, 12 predicted proteins | sample ETNvirenome_6_85_FD_69236 | JGI IMG/M metagenome (GOLD analysis project Ga0080013, IMG submission 69236) | Marine viral communities from the Pacific Ocean - ETNP_6_85 (SPADES assembly) (version 2) | ecosystem: Environmental > Aquatic > Marine > Oceanic | place: Pacific Ocean | collected 2013-06-19
TATTAAACACCCAGAAGCTATTGTTAAAGGTATAGATTTTATTACTTATGGTTGTAGTGGTTGGGCTTGTGTAGCAGCTTATGTAAATCACTACTCAACTTTATTTGCTATTGGAATTGCTTTTTGTTCCTTGGTTGCTAGTATAGTATATAAGCATCTGAATTATAGAGTAAATAAAAAGAAAATAGAAGGTATGTTTGGAGACGAAAAAGAAAACTGGGAATGAAACTTGCATTAAAAATTATAGAAGAACCCAGTAAACAAATTGAGTTTTTATATATAGCTGGATCATTAAAAAGGAAAGACCCAATAGAAGAAGCAATAAAACAACTCAATAACTTTACTAAGTTTGTAGGTATAGTTGATGAAAACGAAAGACTTTATGGTGGATTTGGTTTAGATAAGAACGAAGTTCATGTAGCAGTTAGTAAAAAAATTAAAGGTAAGTGGGCATTTTTATTGCCACAGATGGTAGATATTGTTGTAGATGAGTTTGGGTTTATTACTTGGTTTTATGACACTACAAATAAAGAAGAAGATAAATGGAATACACATTTAGTTAAATATTTATCTAAAGATTATGAAGTTAAAAAAACTAAAGAAAATAATAGCATACATTTTTATGAATTGAGGAAAGCATAATGGGGTTTATTAAAAAAGCACTTAGTGGAGTAACAAATCTGTTGGGGATAACTGGGGATGTTCCAGCAGGAGCGCAATCTCAGACTGGATTTTTTCCTCCTAATATAGATATTAATTTACCACTATTTAATGCAAAGCAAACTGCACGAGGTAGCAGAATAACAAATACAGCGCAGTTCTCTCCAGAAGGTCTTCGTATTGAAGACCTATTAAAAGGTATATCTGGTAGAAAAGCAGATGAATTAGCAGCTTTTACAGAGGGCGGGCAGGAAGATATAATAGCTAGAGAGCAAAGGCTCTTTGAAGAAGCCGCCTCTCCAGGTATTTCTACAGCAAGAAACCGATTAAGAGACGAGGTTACAGCGGGAACTGGAGGATTATTTACAACTCCAGGTGGGCAACAAGCAATAAGTGGATTTGAAGCAGAAGTTAGTGCTGATAAAGCAGGAAGAAATTTACAAGCTATAGATAGAGCAGAACTGAGAAGAAAAGTATTAGAAGGAGAGGAAATATCTACTTTAAATTCTTTGGTTGCTTTTCAGAATCAACCCCTTGCCGCTGCGAACCTAGCTCTAAGTACAGCAGGACAGGCTGCTCCTGGTAATATTGCTTCAGCACAAGCGTTAGCACAAAATGAACAAGCTAATAGAGAGGCTACTTCTAACTTCCTATCTATGATAGTAGGGGGCTTTATGGGAACATCTGCTGGTGGTGGAGGAGGAGGCGCAGGATTTGGTGCTAATACAGGTTTTGGTTCAGCAGCAGCTTTAAACACACTTGGTAACCCCAATCAGTTCGCAGGTTTAAATCCCTATGGTTCCTCAACACCTGCATTTAGTACTAGAACTCCAGCATATAATACTTTATATGGTAACCAACTATTTGCTAATCAGTAGGAGATGATATAAATAATGGCTAGTTTATTTGATGACCCAGACATAGTAAGAAAACAGCAACTCCAAAAGCAAATTCAAGCGGGTGGGGGTACTTCCGCAGCTAGGCTGGGAACTAATATAGGATATGGTATAGCAAAACTCTTTGGAAGAGAGATGCCAGAAGTACGAGCAGCAGAACAAAAACAACAAGTTATGCAAGATATTTTAGAGTCTACTGATGAAGATGGTAATCCTTATCAATTTGGAACAGTAGAGTTTTATGATAATGTTGGTCAAAAATTTATAGACGCTGGACTTCTTAATGAAGCTTTTCAAGTTTCTCAAATAAGAAATAAGGCAGCAACAGCAACTAAGGCTGCTGAAGACGCTGAACTTGATAGAAAACTAAAAAAATCTAGAATTAAAGCTATTGACCAAAGAATACGCGGTGGTTCTTTCTCTGATAAACTACGCGATAAAAAAATGAAACAGGAAAAACCTCCTACAGACCTTGAATGGGGAGAAGCTGTGACTTTTCTTAAAGGTTCTGGAATTTCTGAAGAAAACCAAGCTTTTCTAGATAAAGCATATTGGGGGCAAGTTGAAGAAGAACAGAGCTGGGTTGGACAGATGAGGTTTGGTAAAGGTAGAGAAGGAGAAAGAGGACAATGGAATATTCCAGAAGAAACTGGAATTAGTGTTCTTACAGATAAAGATGGTACTTTTACTGGAACAAATACTCAAAATCAAATTGAAAACATGGTAGCAAGAGAAATTAGCAATAGAAGAATTGCTGGAGAACAAGTTACCGATGCTACTGTTAATGAAATTATTGATGATATTAGAAATGCTTCTAGTTTTACAGAGGTAAAACCTGACGGTTTTGGTAATAAAGGATTTTATAAACCAAATATACAATCTCCATCAAAAACAAAATCAGATACCGAAATGAACCAATCTATGCAACTTGTTGGTAATAAGTTTCTAGACCTTGTGCAAACAGAAGGTATGTCTCCAGAAGAAGCAAGAGGAATAATAGAAGACGCTATTCTTGATATGGGGTATACTGAAGAACAGTCTAAACAATTATTGGAAGTTATTAATACGTTACAAGACGAATTGGAGTAATAGATGGTAGCTAAATCAGCACTTCAGGTAGCAAATGATATTCTTACCAAAAGGGGTATAGTTGCTGGGGGCGCAGCAGTTGCTACTGGAACAGCACAAGCTGAAGAATTAAACTTTACTGTAGGTGGAAAACAAATTACAATTCCATCTCCTCTTAATAAAGAACCTGAAGGTCCTGTAGAAAGAACAACAGTACCTATACAAGAAGATAGAGATAGAGGTCTTATAGAAAAAATAATATTTCCAGGTGAAATAGTAAGAGGTATGGGAATAGAAATTCTTACTGGTGATACAACTGCTAAAGAGGTTATAGAAGATAAAGGATTTGCTGATGCAGCAGCAGCGGGATATGAAATCTGGAATAACCCAGACCATAAAGTAAAAACAAGTGTTATGGAAGCTCAGAATGACGCTTTTGATAAAATATATGCTGATGAACAAAAGTACGGAGCAAACTATTTATCTGACAAAGCTCATTGGAAAAGTAAATATGAATCTGAGTTAGTAGGATATAAACTTGCTGGCAAAGAGATGCCTAAAGAAGAAAGAGAATTATTTGAAAAACATATAAAATATTCAAGTGATTTTTCTTTTATGAATTGGTTAGCTAGACCAGAAAATTCTCATATGAGAGCAGCTTATACAGTAGGTGCGGGATTAAGCGCAGATTTATTTTTAGAACCTTTAGTTTTTATAGGGCGAGGAATTGCTCTTGGATATGGAGCTTTAAAAGGAACTGCTAAATTTACAGATAAAGCTGTTACTGGTGGTAAAGGCGCAGAGAAAGTTTCTAAGATTAAAGAAGCTAGAGAAATTAAAAAGATTAAAAAAGCTAGTGATAAAGCTGCCAAGTTAGCTGCTACCTTAGAAAAGAAAGTAGAAACAAATGTTTTAGTTCATGGAATGGACCCATTTAAAGCAGCACAAAAAGCATGGAACTCTACTTCTGGTAAGAATCAAATTATATTAGCAAATTATAAACATTTACATCGTGCAGAAGATATACAAAAAAGCCTAACAGCTATAGAAGGTAAAGTAGGTTTAGAAGCAATAGCAAAAGCATCTACTGCTGCTGAAATAGCAATGCCAAAACATTTAATTCCTACTAAAATGAAAAAAATGTTTGATGCTTATAAGAATACAACAGCACATAAACTTACTACTAAACCTTTAGGACAATTGGGTTCTGCTATGGGTAAGGAAATAGATAAATTTGCAGGTTTAGCTTTAACTAGAATAGAAAAATTTTCTCCATATATAGCTAGCAAATTAAAAAAGTTTGAGTTTAAATTAGCTTTTAATTTTAATAAAGATATACAAGCTATTGGTCCTTGGTTAATTCAATATAGTAAATTAGCAAAGCCACAACAACGAGCATTAGACAAAGCTTTATATTCAGGAAATTTTAAAGAAGCTCGATTAATTATGAGTGAAACCAAAGGAATGGTAGATGAATTTGATACTAATGTTATTAGAATATTAGAAGGAAAAAGAAAACAATTACAAGGAGTAAGTAAAAAGAATATAGGCGTAGCTAATTACTTTCCTAGAAACGTAACTGATACTAAGGGTTTAAAAGCTTGGGAAGCAGAAAAATTAAAAGGAGTAAAAGGAGAAGGTACTCCAGCAGGAGAGTTTGACCCTGACGATATAGTAGCTATACTTAATAGAAATATTAGTAAAGATTTACAACTTTCTGAAAGAACTTTATCAGCAGAAAAAAGAAGAATTATAAAAGAAATAGATGATACCAATATAGGTTTTTATAATTCATCAGATAACTCTATAGTTAATTATTTACGAGAAGTTAATCATCAAGTAGAGCTTAGAAGATTTTTAGGTAAATCTGGTAAATATATAGACGATGCAGATTCTCATTTAGATGATACTATAGGAGAATTTATAGAAAAGGAAGCTAGATTAGGAAAACTAGACGCAGCAGATATTGATGATTTAAAAGAAATATTAAAATCTAGATTTATAGCGGGAGAAAAAGGATTAGCTAATTCTGTTAGAGCAGTTAAAAATATTGGTTATATGACAACTATTGCTAATCCCTACTCTGCTCTTATTCAGTTTGGTGATATAGGAGCTTCCATGTATACTAATGGTATTATTAAAACTGTTGTTAGCGCAGCTAAAATATTAAAAGGTGGTAAAAAAATATCTTATGATGAGACATTTGGTCAAAAGCTTATGGCTGAAATGGCTCATACAAACCCACAGGGTAAATTAAATTTAAAAAGTATCAGGTCTAGTGGTGATGTTTTAGATGTAGCTATGTCTTTATCCCAATTTAAAAGAGTTGATATGTTTGGTAAAGATATAGTTTTAAATTCAGCTTTAAATAAGTGGTCTAATATAGGCAAAAACAAAGCTTTACAAGCAGAATTTAGAATTAAGTATAGAAATAGTTTTACCAAAGAAGAAATGGATAATTTAATATCAGACTTTTCTAATTTAAAAATATACCCCAACTCTGCTCAACTTACAGACGATATTAAGTTTGTTCTTTTTAACGAGCTTATGGACGTACAACCAATAACAATGTCTCAAATGCCAACAGCATATCTAAACGCTACAAAAACTGCGGGTGGTATGGGAAGATTAATGTATCAGCTAAAAACATTTACATTAAAACAAATGGATATAGTTAGAACCAGAGCTTTACAAAAGATAGCAAATGGTAGAGTAGTAGAGGGAACACAAGAACTTGCTGAATATGCTCTAATATTAGGCGCAACAAACGCAACCGCTCAAACAGTTAAAAGACAAGTACAAGATTGGATAGAGGGCGGAGATAGAATGGATAGGTGGTTAGACGAAAATCCAACCGCAGTTGCTATGCTTGGTTTTAACATATTGAAACTTTGGGGAGTTGGAGAACGAGAAAAGAACTACCTTACTTCAACTGCGATAAAGAGATTGTGGCAAGACCAACTAACTCCTGTACCTGTTAGCAAATTAGACGATGCCTTCCGTGTAGCTCAAGGAAATAAAGAGTTCTATGATTTTGCTATGAATACTATACCTAAACCAATAACCAATCTACCTTTCTTTATAGCTTACGCTTTTGCTAATTTCTTTAACGCTACAACATCTAACGACTTAAAAAATTCAAATAAAAGAACTAGACAAAGAAATAATAGAAAAAGAAGTAGACCTACGAGACAACGTGCGAGATAATTAAATCTCACACGCTCCCGCAGTACAAGCTAACTCTTGACTACTTGTAGTATAGTCAATTTCCTCATTAAGTTCAGTCCACTCAATGTCTTTCGGCATTTCCTTAGATAGTTTCTTAAACTTTTCCTCATCTATCTCCTCATACGGAGCATCTTGATATATGTGGTCTGTATGTGGTAGAAAACTAATTCCACTCATAGACTCAAAGTTATCATACACCCAAGACATAGCAAGTAAAAATTCCTTTTCTTTATAGTATATAGTAACACTTGGTTTATGTTCACACCAATGTTCAGCATATACTTTCCATAGTTTTAACTGTTTCATAGCTCCATATTCGTCTCTCATTATTGATGAGTTAGGAGACTGTATGGGAAAACTAAATACATACATATCATTAGGTTTCTCTGGAGCATCTTTACATGGTATTCCCTTATCTATCATAAACTTACTTAATGGGTCTTTCTTATCCCCTCTGACATTTCGTATATAGTAAGAGCTATAACGAGGGTGAATACCAGAGGAAGTATTACACAACTGAGAAACAGTACCACTAGGCTTAACACAAGTGATAGCGACGCTCTCAGGAATTTTAAGCCTGTTTGCCCAATCTTTGTTAGTTTCAATGGACACCTCTCTTAGTTCTTGTAACTTGTTTGGTAATTGCTTATTGTTTGGGTCGCCTAGAGAAGCGTGGTCTAGTATGCCAGTTAAACTGACACCTAGTAACCTTTCCTCATCACAGTTATTCTTGTAGTCTTTTGAAAGAAATCTAAAATCTGTCAAGGTAGATTGTAAAGTACCTAGAATGGTGGCTACTCTAACTTTCTCTTTTAATCTCTCTTGACTATCTCCCGCACGTACAATAACCTCAGATAAGTTACAAAATTCTGAATCCCTGAGAATTATCTCTGAACAAGGATTCGTTCCAAACTTATGCTCATGTTCTCTACGTCCATTTCTTTCTGCTACACGTTGAGCTGATGGTACAGAATAGATACCACGCTCTCCAGACTTTGATTCATACAAACTAGCACACTCCTCTAAGAATACACTTAGAGCGGGTGTACTCATATAAGACACAGAGTTATTTGCTAATGCTCTGTGCGGGTGGTCTAACCACCATTGTCCACTCTTAGCTTTCTGCATTTCCCTATCATCTAAATCAGATAAAGATATTAGAGCAGACCTACGTACTCCACCTACTACCACAATGTCTGCAATCTTACAGACTATATCGTGTACTTCAATGGGTTTAAGTTTCCTACCTTTAGCGTTTTGAAATACCTCTACACAAAACTTAAATAGTTCTACTAAAGGTTCAGCTCCACTAGCTCTACCACCAAACGTTTTTAATGGCGCACCCGCTTTTCTTACTCTGCTTATATCCCACTTAGGTATTTGTCCTGAGTATAATAAAGTTATTATTTCTTTAAAAGACTTAGACCAACCTATCTTACTGTCAGGTACACAAACAATAGTGTCGGTAGGGTGGAAGTCCTCTGCAACAGTTGGAAGTTTATCTACTTCAGATTTGCATACAGAGAACCCCACTCCTGTTCCGCACATTAATATATACATGATTTCGCTAAACTTTCTAGCGTTATCCATAGCGACAAAACAACAGTTATATCCCGCAACATTATCTTTGTCTAAGGCTTCTCCCGCAGTCATAAGACAACGCATAGATGGCATTACTTTTTTATCTAAGATAAACTGTTTACACTCATCTAACTCAGCGTGATACTCACTAGATACTCTGCTTTTCCAAAAAGCTATATATCTATTTACTGTTTCTTCCCAAGTCTCTCTACGTTTCTTATCTGGTAAATACCTTGCGTATCTACTCTGGTGTATATATTCTTCGTATAAACCTTTACTCATATTATTCTACACTTTTAGATATTTTTAATCTAAGGTAGTTTAACTTAGATTCTAACTCACTAGAATCCCATTGGTTTTCTTGATACCAAGCTATCATATCCTCAGTAAAAAACATAGACCTCTTTAATAGAAACTCTACTTCGTCTCTAGCGTGGTCTGCAACTATAAAGTCTGCACATACAGGAGTACAAGTATAGTTCACTAACTCGTTTTCCTTTAGAGCTACTTCTTCTTTAGGCTCTACAACAGGCTCTACACTTTTCTCTACAACTGGTACTGGCTGATTGCTTTTTTCTTTATGGTCGCAACCATGTAAACAGCCTAGTACTATTAAAAATACCCATATTGCTATATATCTCATGTTAAATATCCTCTAAAATGTTAGCGTCTTCTGGTAAATCTGGAAGTTCTCTCCAACCCATTTTCGTTGTTCGTAACTGTCCACTCCAACTTAAAGTATATTCATGTGTATATACTTCTTCGTATAACTTTCCCGCTCTTTGTGCAAACCTACCAGTAGAACTACCAATAGTTCTTTTGACTAGAGCATCTTCTGTTTCTTTTCCTGTCATGTATCTTCTCCTACATCAAATTTATATAAGTTATCTACTAACTTATCTTCAAAAGAATCAAGAAGTTCCTCAGTAGTTATCTCAAGAACCTCTATGATTAAATCGGGGTCGTACTCTAAGATTATCTTCTCCTTGATTTCTTCAAGAGTAAGTGTCATGGTTAGGCACTTCTTATCTCAGGAGTAAGAATCTTCTTAGCACTCCTAGCTCTTGGGTACGAATCACAATCTAAACAATGGTATCTGTCATAGATTCTAGTGTGAGCAATAACCTCTCCTTTGTACCTCAAGTTCTTTGAACCACAATATGAGCAACACTTCTCTGTCTTGTTCAATAGATTCAAGTTCGGGTGGTTTACAACCAAAGGTCTTATCTTTTCATACGCTTGTTCTAATACTAACACATCATACTTACAATGGTCGCGTACATATTTAATAGCAGACTTATTTCCCGCTATCGCTTTTCTCCAATTCTTAGGACAAATAGCTGTCTTAGCATCTGGTAACTCTAAGAACGATTGCACAGTAGCCAACCTATTGTTATTTAAACACATCTTATACCTAGCTGTTCTCCAACCATCTATGTGTGGTGTATTTGGTATAGTTGGTAATCCGTGGTCTAGCAACCTAGTCTGTATAAAAGGAACATCAAACCTTATGCCATACCAAGTTATCCAAGCGTCTGCATCAGATAGTATCTTAGATATATCTTTACATAGCAAGTAATCATTAGTCGGGTCTTTCTTAAACGCTGACGGATAGTCAGATATACTAAGAACTTTAGTTCTTTTACTTCCTAACTCTTTGTAACCAAAGCAAAGAATGTGTCCAAAGTTTGCTTTTAAGTTTGTTGTTTCTATGTCAAATACAATTATTCCTGACATTATGTCCACTCCTTAGGAATAGAGCCTACTGCATACTTGATGCCTTGTTGTACGCACCAATCGCTGTACCTTTTCTTCCTAGTTTTTGTTAAAAAATTATCTTGCATAAAAACAATCCTTAAATCTTTGCTTGGATTAGATTTTATTATAGCTTTTATCTTAGTTCTCATCTTCGGAGTAAAGTTTCCTTTAGCTTCTACCACTACTCCAGAGGATAAGAAAAAATCAGGAGTGTATATTCGAGTCTCATACACCTCTGCACTCCCGCAAGCAGAGCAAGTAGCATTATAAGGTTTTATTTTATATTTCCACTTCTCTGATTCGTATGAGAATTTAACTTTCATCTTAGTTAATTCTTTACCAAGACGTATTTCAAATTTACTTTTACCCTTAAACTTCACGTTCTTCTATATCCATGAAATCAACTTTGTTGCAATTCAATATTGTATGTATAGCATCTGAGCTATCAGACCAGAAACCTAACAAACCTACTCCAACATCTAGCATAGGAACAAAACCACAGCATAGAATCTGTATGGTTTTACCAGAGGTAAACACAACATTTATATTATACTCTTTATTTCCTGTTGGCTCATCTTCTTTAGGTTTGGGGAAATTTAAAAGTCTAAGTTCGGAGTCCACATTTCCTTGTTCTTTCTCCTTATCCATAACAATCTCCCATTGTTTATTAAATCTTCTTTTGTTAAACCCGCTCTTTCATATTGTTCGACAGCAACTTTTAATAATTCTTCTTCTTCCTCTATACCCTCTAAAAGAGTAGACGCTTTCTTATTACCTATACCCTTAATACCTTGTATGTTATCTACTCTATCTCCTGTAAGTAATTGTATATAGAAAGACTTTATAGCTTGTTCCTCTGATACTTCGTAAGGCTCTTTATTCTTAGTCCAATTATAATGTAACCCTCTAATCATATCTAAGTCTTTGTCTTTAGTACATATAACTGTATCTCCGTAAGGTCTTGATGATTGTTCAATACCCATAGCATCATCAGCTTCTTCTCCGTTTGTAATTATAGTATTATAGTTTGCTAACAAAAACTCTATAATCTCTTTGTACTGAGTAGGTTTATGGTTCTTATCCCTGTTACCTTTATACTTTAAAGGTGAGGGTACGTCATTTCTAAAGTTATCCTTTCCTGTTAAATAAACTATCATTTGTTCTGATTTAGTTTCTTTTAGAATCTTTTTTAAAACTAACTTAACATTATGTAAGGTGTGAGATAACGGACTAGATGTATATTTTAATTCTAATTCTTCTTTATCTAGTCCATTATCCTCACAGTATTCCTTTGCTTCTTTATTGTAGGAAAATATAGTTCCGTCAGGACAGTGCCACTCTCGTACATCAGAAGCAAAGCCACAACTATATACTATAATATCTCCGTCAACTAAAGCACTTCTAGGCATTATGACTCCATTAAATCCTTAATATCATCGCCAGAAGTGTAATACTCTAGCTTACGAGCAAGGTCTAATACAGAATCAGAATCTATCTGTACTTCCGCGCCCGATTTAGACATAGCAGATAGCAACTCAGTTGAAGCACTAACAGCGTGTCTCCTAATAATACTACGCTCTTTGTCCATAGAGCCTATTGGAAAAGCAACCATTTTTTTCTCTCCTGTTTTTTCGTCTTTAACCTCAGTTCCACTAAGCACTTCAATAGTTCCCTCTATATTCTTATAGACTCTACCACCAGATTCCTTTTCCTTTACTTTGAATTTAACAGTATCTTTGTACCTAGCGTCATGCTGTGGTAAGAAAGAATTGTACCACTCTCCGTCAAT
>Ga0080013_1006028_pt1 | contig 10979 bp, 9 predicted proteins | sample ETNvirenome_6_85_FD_69236 | JGI IMG/M metagenome (GOLD analysis project Ga0080013, IMG submission 69236) | Marine viral communities from the Pacific Ocean - ETNP_6_85 (SPADES assembly) (version 2) | ecosystem: Environmental > Aquatic > Marine > Oceanic | place: Pacific Ocean | collected 2013-06-19
AATGTTGTACCACCAGCTAAATTATCTGGCGTAATTACTAAATCTGCACTATTACTTTGGGGTACAGTTGTTGAGTATACTGCACCTGATTTTGTTCCATCATTGTCATTGTCAGACATATCATAGATAGTATCACCTGAACCTGCTTCAGTACCATCGCCCATTCTCCACCATCCAATCAAATCATCCTCATTATCATAGTCACCAGAGGCTTCAGTCAAATCTATTGGCCATCCTGAATTGTATATGGCTGAAACAGCATCTGCATCCAAAACTTCATCCCAAATTGCGACTTCATCAATGTTACCTTCAAATGCTCTTGCTCCACCTGTATTATTTCCTATAAACAAATTCTCTGAACTATCATCAGTTGCACTACCAATTGGAGAAGGATTAGCCGAGGCTAAAGTAACAGAAATACCATTTATATATATTATAGGATTATTCCCTGTTGCTCCATTATCATAAGTAATCGCTATATGATTCCATGAACCTATTGTAATTTCTCTTGATGCAGTATCCCATAATGGATTGTTACCAGAGAAACTATGTGCAAATCTTAAATCAGCACTACCACTATTCTCATTTGACACTACAACAGACCATCCATCAGCATGACTTGTTGCATCTGATTTATCAAATACTCTTCCTAAATTATTTTCCCCATCTGAATCTGGTTTTATCCAAGCCATAACAGTACCACCACCTGAAAATATTTCGTCTAATGTTGCATCAGAACCTACATCTATTACATCATCTGCACCATCAAAGGTGAGGGAATAGTTATTAGTGAGGGTACTGGTATTCCTGGTTTTATGTACTATAAATTTACAGTGTCCTGCTAAAATCCCATTTGCTAAAGATACATGAGTTGAACCAATAGCAGTAGTTACAAATGAAATAGTTTTAGTTAATGATAAAGCTGTTGGAGATCCTGAACCATCAGCAGCGACTATTTCACTACTACATAACATTGGATCCAACGGCCACATCTGAGCTAATTTTTGTTTTGTGCTAAAAGTTATTCCTTCTGCTACTTGTTTTTTACTATTATCTGGATTTGTTATAAATCCCATTCAAACTTCTCCTATTTCCATGTATTTCGTTTAATCCAAATATCACGATAAACATCTGAAATTACATCTCTAATTAATTTTCTTATTATTTCTATATCACTTTTATCAAGTGCCTCCTTTACAACAGAATAACCGAATACATCAGGTTTCCTATGAGCCTTTGTAAACCCAGCCTTCTTCTTCTTTTTACCATTTGTTTTCTTAAAAGCTTTTGGAGTTGAATAACCATCAATATTACCTGTTACAGTTATTTCTCCTAATTCATCATCTTCTACAGTATTTAAATACTCTTCAATGAATTGTTTTATTAATTCTCTTAATTTACTTTCGTTCATTATTCTTCAAAGCTTTTAATAATTCATAATATCTCATTAACTGAACAACAGAACTATCCTTAACAACTAACGAATTACCAACATTGCAAAACTTTTCAATTGAAGTAATTGCTTCAGTTAATTTTATTTTTACTACCTTGTCTGTAAGATTCTTTTTGTTATTCTTTAATTCCCTTTTAATTCTTGGAATTTCTTTCTCAATATATTCCTTTAATGAATTTGTGTTAGAAACATTATTAATGTACGCCTTTAATAAATCTTTCTGTGGTTTATTCAATTTATAATATTTACTGTTAAACTTTTCAAGTAATGTTCTATATGCAATTATTCTTAAATCTCCATCATCTGGTAGAACATTTTGAACTTCAGATAAATTAACTGATCTATCTTTTGATGTAATATGCTCAACAATATTAAAATGTGATTCTGTTTTATCTTCAGGTGATAATATATTAGAATATTCAAAAAGTTTATATATAGAAGCATGAATTTTATAATTATCTACCTTTGAAGATATAAACTTCCGTAAATCATAATATTCATTTATAATTTTTATTAAATTATATTTTTCCCTCCGCAAAGTTGAATTAACCAACTTCTGTCTTTCATTAATTACTTCATTAATAAAATAATCAGCCTTCCTATCACTATCAAATTTCTTGTTGATAATAATATTATATAATGCCAATTCTTTTCCCAATTCTGTATTTTCATTGAATTTTTTCTTTACTATAAAGACCGCTTTACTATCATCTACCTTATTCAAGACATCTGATGTAATCTGTCGTAATAAAAATTCAAATAACAAGCCAGTATTACGTAACTTATTGTGTTTCGCTTTAAGCATAATTACATCCCCATTTTATTTAGATACCATCAATGTATAGTTTTTCATATATAAATATAAAGTTTTTTCTATTTATCATATATTTATTCATCAATAATCATATCTTCACTCAAAATACTTTGATTTTTTGTGACTTTTCCAAACTTTTGTTTTAATTGATCAAGTAACCCCTCTGATTTTACAATCGTTGCACCCTTTCCAGGATGTAAAGGACTTCCATGTTTAAAATCTCTCTTCCCATATCTCTCTCTTTCATACTTTGTGGCATCTTTTATATCATCAACCCCATACTCATTTCCATACTCTTTTTCACCAGTTCCACTTCTTCTGTCACCACCCCAATCACCCTTTCGAGCCATTTCTAAATCATCTTCATCACCAGATACTTCACCAGATTCTGCTGGGTCATTACCCTCTGTTTCAATCTGTTCAAATCTAAATACTTGTTTTCTATCTTCAACAACACCATCAAATACTGTTTCTTTTTCTTGTTGATTAAATTCAAAAATATTATCATAAATCCATTCACGAGATAAAAGTTTATTTTCAATTAAACTATTTGCAATATCAACCTGCTGTGTCAATAATTCAAGTTTCTCCTGTTCATGTATCATAGATGGATTTTGTAATTCTAAATCAAAATTAATGAGTTCAGCATCCTCAAATCCCTGTGAATATAAATGAATAATAGCAATCTTTGATAATTCAGCAACAACAATCTTCTGTACCCTTTCAATTGTTCTTGCGAATCTAACATCTTCAGCAGCGAGAGTAGCTTTCGAGTTGTGAATTATCACACCAGCACTTGTTGCAAAATTATGATATTTTGTAATTGTCAAATCACAAGTATCTCTTGTTTCTGTTAAAAATTCAACCGAAACTACTTGGTGATTTAAGTATTGTTCTTCACATTTTCTATAATTTTGCATAAAAGCTTTATTTTTTAATGCTAATGGCATATTATTAAATATAAAATCAACTTTATCTATACTATTATATTCAAATATTCTATTTAATGTATTTCTATCTATATTACCTAACTTACTTTCTAACTCTTTGAATGAATTACATTTATTAGCAATATTTACTAGTTCATCATATTCAACTATAAATTTAGTATTATATCGTTTATCACCCGTATAATATTTAGTTGAACATTCACTTGAACAACATTTTTGAAAATTTCTATGTGGTTCTGTATAAAATTCTTTATCACATTTTACACAATTTTTTATTTCACCTGATAGTTTACCTCTGTTCCATGGTCCATTTTTTTCTAACCATTTAACAAGTTTATCCGCTGACTTTAATCCACCTTTTCTACCAGCAATTTCAAAATGATTATTTTTCTTTTGTTCTTTAACTCGTTTAGCTATATTTTCTGGTGAATTTATTGTCTTTTCTGTTAATTTACTGTGATATTGTCGATGTTCCATATAATCCATAGAACAATCAAAATTATCTGGATTGTTGTTTTTCTTATTGAAGTCTAGATGGTGTACAACTTTTCCACTACCGGCTTCTACCATATCACAATGTTCAGCAACTAATCTATGAACTTCTTGATATTTACCACTTACTGGATGATATACCGTTGTATATCCTTGTTTATTCTTTTGTTTTGTTTCATCTAAATATAATGGCATCAAAGATTGATTTTCTTGTAAATCTTGAGCTTCAATCCATTCACCATCTCTTGTTAAAAATCTATGGTCTAGTGTACAATCAATATATTTATCATTATCTAAATTAACTCTAACCAATTCAGCGTCTTTTTTTGTATATCCGGCCCACTCTATTTCACCAGGAACAATCATATTAGTTTCAGTATCTATTGAATATGTATAGTGTTTAATTCCATTTTCATAATCTTCAATAATTTCTTTAACAGTTTTTATTTCACCATTTAACAATGGAATTTCAGTTTCAGGGACTACACACCCAATACCCTCTTCATACCCCAAGAAAGCCTTTGGTATTTTAAGAGCTGCCATCATTTTATTCTTCAAATATTCAATATCATCGATAGCACCTTCATTTGATAATCCTTGAAGTGTATCAATTTCAGTTCCACTATCTGAACCGCGAACAGGTAAATAATAATCTTCTGTTGTACTCTCAATATTATATCGTAAATTATAATCACCAGTATTTTGGTCAATAACTGGAATCTTTTTCATCTTATTAATAATTTTATTCATAAAATTTTCAACTTCATTTGGTGGAATATTTCCAATATCAATTTTGAATATTCTTTTCTCTGGAGCTCTCATAATTCTATGAATTAACATAGCATCTTCCATAAGAACAAGTTGTTTAAATACCCTACGAGCACCTTCTAACATTGACTTACCATATGGAAGATAATTTGAATCTGAAACTAATCTAAAATGAGCTACTTCATAATTTTCCTTTAAATTCTTTTTACCTTCCTCATCAACCTCAAATTGAACAAGTTTCGGTTGTGATGGATCATGATTTTCAAGTCTGAAAACCATATATGCTGATAATGGTTTTACATTTACAATACCATATTTATCAACAATATCTAACTCTAAAAAGAAATCACCATATTTTGTTAAATTCCTTAACCAAGACCATAAATTAAATTCAATATTAATTATATCATAAAATAAATTATGTAAAATATCATGCACTTTAGAATTATCTGTTTTAATCTTTAATATTTGACCTTGAATATTGTCAATAGTAGATTCATCTGAATATATGTCAAGTGCAGATGATATGATTGGATCGGCATCCATTAATTCATAATCTCTAAATAACTCGTTTCTTGCAACTTCATACGCGTGTCGTTGATTTTGTTTTCCAGCCCAACCCATCTGAGTATGAGTTCCCTGTATAAGTCGTGTGTATCTATCAATAAAATTATTAACTAAAGTAGTTGATTGATCAAAATTAACATCCTTAACTTTAAGTTGTCCACTGTCAGTTTTCCTAACAATTATATTTGATTGAAATAGTTTACCTAATCTTGTCAATATGTTTTCATTTTGTGCCATTATTTACCTCTTATTTTATTAGCCATGTTAAATCTTCTACATCATTACCAACATTCATTTCATATGGATTTTTCTTTGGTTTTCCAGATGAACCGAATTGAAAACCCTCACTAAAATCAGTGTTGCCATTTATATTTAACATAGAATCCATTAATGCTCGTTGATGGTTATCTTTATCTGTTTTTAATCTTAATGCAGTATCTCTTATCCACATAGAAATTGCATAAGACATCACTAAATCATCATTATATCCACTTAACGCTTCAGCTTTTAAACCATTATAATTAAATACAAATAACTCCTCTACTAGTCGTGCAGAATGAAGTATCGTCATCTTCTCTCTTGTATATTCTTCCATCTTTGCGATGATAAGTGGTTTTGTCTTTACTGTTGTTGAAAAACCTGGAACCATATTTTTATCCTGTGTTCTATATTTATTGGATACCATCTGATGCTCTAAATCAACAACTTGTAAATCTTTGGACATATAAAATAAATTTTTATATCCTCTGTCTATAATAGTTTGTATTGTTGCCCAACCAATATTATTGTTCTCAACTACAAGTAAAGCATCATTATATTTTGTCGATAATTCAATTAAAAAATTACCATAATCTGTAGTTCCTAATTGTCCCTTATATTCAGCAACTTGTTTCATATCATCAACTTCAAATACCTGTGTAGCTGAAAAATCCGTTCCATCTCCACGAGCAACATCAGCAACTACCATATACTCCTTTGTATAATCTGGATATTCCCATATCCATAAATTTCTGTCTATTCCAGCCTTCTCAATTGGATCTTTAACATGAGTGTCTTTAAACCATTGTAAAATTAAAGGATCAACTACTGAATTACCAGAAGTAAGAAAATCAGCATCACATTCTTGTGCAGCTTGTGAAGGACCTAAAATATTATCTTGTTCATCTCTCCAAATCTGATTCCTTTCTGGATGAACTGACCAATGAAGTTTAATCGGATTAAAATTATTTAAACCATCAATCGCATCTACCCAAGATCTATGAAACCAATTACCAACACCATTTGGTGTGGATAACGCTATACAATCACCACCAGTTGCCAATGTTTGTTGTGCAGCTGTCCATATTTCATCAATGTATTGAATAAAACCAACCTCATCAAGAATTAAAAGTGATAGTGCTTCTGAACGACCTGCTTCTGCTGTTGCAGCTACCGCCTTTATTTGTGAACCATTATCAAATCTAAATGAAAGTTTATTATCTTCATCTACTCCAGTCTTTAACCATTGTGGAAGATTATGATACATCACACGAACTTTCGTTACAAGATTTTTAGCAACATCTTTATCTTTAGCAACAACAAGAACATTCTTATCTGAATTAAATAACATCATCCATAATGAATATCCGGCTGTAAGTGTTGATATACCTAATTGTCGAGATTTTAATATAATATTATACGAATGGTCACTAAATTCACCCAACATCCTTTCCTGATAATCATACAAATCGAATTTAATCTTACCCCTCATTGGATGTTGAATTGTACAATACTTTCTCATAAAAAGTACAGGATCTTGTGCACATTTTATGTATTCTCTCTGTATTGCTTGTTTAATATTATTACTTGTATTTGACATTCTATTTTAAATTTCCTGCTAAATTAACTGATACTGATGTAAATAATATACCAAGTCCAAACCAAATATATTTATTATCATACCATTTAGGTTCTACTATTTCAATTATTTCATCTTTCAATTTAAGTTGATATCTATATTGACTCATTATTAAACTATCATTTTGAATTATTTGAATATAATCACCAATTTGACTTTCTAAATTATTAATCATTTTTGTATTCAAACTATCTGCTTGTTCAAGTTCTTGTATTGAATTATACAATGTTTGAACTTCTTCCTCTGTGAACACAAATGTTTCTTGAGGAATAAAAATCGAAAAGATTAATAATATCGATATTAACTTCTTAATTATCATTTAATGACCTTCAATTTTTCCTAAATCACTTGTTCTTATAAGTTTTTCTGAATTTCCTGTAGCGTTCACTCCACTCCAAGTAGAACCGCCTCGGTTATGTGTTAGTCTATTATAAGATTTACTAGGATTAGTAGCAAATACCCAACCACCTCTCCGTGTGTTATTTGTTTGACGATTTGGTAGGGCTGACATATTACGAGTTCTTACAGTTGTTGCTCTAGAACTTCTATTTCTATTATTACTTCCGTATGGCATTTTTATATTCTCCTATTTAGGCTATTTCTTATTTTTTGCATATTTCTTCAAGAAATCTGCTGCATCTGTAGAACCTTTCTTTTTAACCTTGATATTATCTTTTTGTTTTTTAATTTCTTCAAGAGCTTTCTTTTTAATTTCAAGTGTCTTCTTGACTGCTTTATTTTCTTCTACTTTACCTTTAACAACAGATTTTGAAGATTCTATTTTCTTTTCAATCTTTTCAACTTTTTTGTTTTTAGATTTTGGAATAAACATAGCAATAGCTCCACCAATTAAAGCAAATAAACCTAATATCCATTTAAGAAACTTCATTATTACTCAACCTTTTTAGCTACATGCTCACCAACATTACCAGCACAATAAATTCCAAGTACCCATTTAATAAAGTCAGCCCAACCAGTAAAATCAGCTTTTCCCAAAGCCACAAAAATACTTGCTGCTATAAAACATAATCCAGCTGCTACTAATTTTCTACTTTTTAATTCCATTATTTTTCTCCCTATGTGTTTTTCTTTATAGTCATTGATACATTTTCATTAGACATCGCGCCCGCAACTTTTGTATCAAATGGATTTTCTAACTCTTCAAGTTCTTTAAGAAAGTCAGCATTGTCTTTCTCAAAACGTTCAATCCAATCTTCTTTAAACTTATCCGTCTTCGCTTTTAACCATTCATCATACTTCCCAGTACCACGAAGTTCCGCTTCAAAATTTATTTGACAATAATAACATCTACCATTCCAAAAATAAACATCTTTATCCCACTTCTTTATGATAAACTTCCCACAATCAGAACATTCTTCAGCAATACCAGAATTAGCTAATTTAGTTATCCTAACTCTATATCCCTTTTTCTGTTCCCAAGTCTTATCATCACTATCTGTCCAAATATCACCTACCTCATGTTTATCGTCACTAGGAGTATATCCAGTTTGTACTTTCCTTTGATACTTCCCATCCAACATATCTTGAACATGCTGTAAATTTTTTGAATATTTTGCCATTTCTACCTCTTATATATATATAATTATTAAATAATATTACTTTTCACTAAAAATTCATCAATCCAGTTAGCTGATTGATTGGAGCAAATGCTCCAGTAAACTTATAAGTATTTCCTTTATATTTAAACACTATCCCCTCACTTGGAACTATAGCATTTAATCCACCTATTGCATCTAACTTATCTAATTGTAATTTTAATGTATTAAGTTTTTTCAAATCTTTTCCACTACGAACATCTGATATTGATTTTTCAATTCTTTTCTTTATCCCTTGAACTGCTTTATCTGGATTTGCTGCAATAAATCCACTCATATTTTTCATAATTTCAGCACCAACTTCAAAGAATAATACTTCAAATGGTTTCATATTTTCTTTAACCATCTTTTTATGGTCTTTCTTATCTGTCGATAAAAACCAATTTAAAAACTGTTCATTATCAATGTCTTTTTTAATTGATGATATTTTATACGATTTATCAAAAAATGCCCATCGTTTAGTTAATCCCTTTAATACTTTATCTGATATATTATATTTCATCTGTTTAGCTGCATTATAAATGTATTCTTGCCAATATGATTGATGATATAAAGATAATGTATCTGAATCTTTTAATCCATATTGATTTCTTAATTTATCTAACTTTGATGAATATTTCTTTTTCATCTTACCAAAATCTTGATGTTTTGAAACTGTTAAAAAATTAGGTTTTCCAATAGTATATTTCTTTTGTATATGTTGATTAGTTTGTTTAATCATTCCAGCTAATACTCTACCACTACCTTTTACTTCACCTATTACATTTCCCTTTTCATCATATTTCAATGTTCCATGAAAAACAATCTCAGCTACATCATAATCAATAACATTCGCAGATGCTGGCCACATCACTTCAAGATTCATCCAATGCTGACCTTCATTGAATATTTTATCTTTCTGTTTTTGTGATAATCCTTTAATCGCTTTTTGTAAATCAGTTACTGCAAAACCAAATGCATCTGCTATATCACCCCTACCTTCAAATTTTGATTTAATACCACTTACAGATAATGCTGTTTTACCAAAATCTTTAATATGACCTTTATTTCTCGCCACAATAAGTTTGTTATTCTTCCAAGAAATCATAAGATTCTGTCCATCAAGTTTTTCTGTAACATTATCTTCACGATTAAGGTGTCCACCTAAACCCAATTCAATAATTTTCTTTAAATCACCAAATGTTAAATCTTTATCATCGAATGGGTGAGCCATATGGCCGTATGCACCACCGCATTGTAATAAAATTCTGGTATCTAATGGATTATCTGAACATTCTATATCTGTTAATACTTCACCCCACCAATCTTTTGAAAATGTTGATTCTTCTACTTTAACATCTTTAATATCTTTTGCTTGTTCTTTCTCATCACTCTTTTGTTGTTTAAGTGTTTGTGTTGTATCTTTTGAAATTTGTTTCTTCATTTCCTTTTCATCTTTTTTGAATTTTATTAACTTAAAACCAACTTCTTGAGCTATTTTTTTCATATTTTTAACCCATTTGTTGTAACCTTTTACACCAATTAAATTGTCTTGGTTATTCGGTGTTTTTCCTGTTCCTATTCCAGCTGGTAAATAAGTTACTGAACTTACTCTATCATTATCAAATTCTTTTTTGTTTGGTGGTATATTAGTAATATCAATATCTAATATATAATCAATTACTTCCCAACCAAGTTGTTCTGCTTGTTCTTTATTTCTTCCAACATATCCACCCAGACCTTTCATAAGAGCATTTGGACCAGAATCAACTGCTTGTAATCCACTTAAAGCTACTGTTGAAGCTTCTTCTATAATTTCATTTATATCAATTGTTGATAGAAATTCTTTAACAACTTCTTCATCAAATATATTTGATTTCTTCGGTATTCTCATTCTCATTGCTGATTTTCCATTGATAAGTAAATCACCTTTTTCATTCCATTCAATTGTTTTAATTACAACTTTTTTGTTTTTAAATTTACCCATCATAACTGTATCACCTATTTCTATTGGCAAATCAACACCTTCAAATATCTTATCTGATTTCCAAAACGATGATGGGTCTTGTTCTAAATCTAAAACTTGTATTCTAGCTTTCTTTACTCCATGTTTATCTGTTAAAACTTTTATTACTTTTTTAGCTTCTGAATTAGACTTGGCTTTTGTATAAAGTATATCTTCTGAACTCTTACCTGGTGCTATTCCCCAAATTACAAATTCCTTTTTACTCTCATTTATTTCTTCTTTAAACGAACTTGGTAATAAATCCATACCAACCATTTCTGCAACTTTAACTAATACTGGAATTGAAAATTTACCAAATGGAACTAAAACTAATCCAGTCAATCCAACTAATTTTAAAGCTTCAAGAAATTGTTGTATAGCAAATGTTGTATCTGATGATGAAAGTTTTCCACCTTGTCTTATATATTTTGTAAGAAT
>Ga0080013_1006029_pt1 | contig 10978 bp, 9 predicted proteins | sample ETNvirenome_6_85_FD_69236 | JGI IMG/M metagenome (GOLD analysis project Ga0080013, IMG submission 69236) | Marine viral communities from the Pacific Ocean - ETNP_6_85 (SPADES assembly) (version 2) | ecosystem: Environmental > Aquatic > Marine > Oceanic | place: Pacific Ocean | collected 2013-06-19
TGATAAAGGAATCGGTTTCGTTTAGTTGGCCCATAACTATTGGAGCCTCGCCAAACTTTTCACCTAGTATGTCCGACATCCTTTCTATACTTGGTACGCAGAATATCTGCATCTGCACAAGGCGCGGGATAACATCAGTAGGTGGTTCCTCCGCCATTACGGGTGAGCATAGCAGGGCTAGTGCTAGTAGTAGGCTCTTCATTGTGGCCTCTTCTTTTTTGGTATTACTACATTGCCAGCCCAATTTCCCAGAATACCCCCATACTCTGTCGCAGCATCAAAGATAGACTCTGCCGCTCTTGCCGCCGGGTATACTTTCCTTTCCTGCTGGTCTGGGCGAGAATGTCTTGGCCCCGCTTGGGACATAAGCGCGTAGTTTTTATCATGCTCATGCACTGATTCTGCCATAAATGCGCCAATGTTCTGAGCGGTTCGGAATTTTTTGGTTTGCTTTGTCCTCAGATAGATTTTTTGCAGTTCTTTCATCTCTCTAGCGAACTCAGGGGTTCCCGGCTTTAGCATGGAGATTCTATTAATTGCACTAGCCTCTCCTTTGGTCATACCCTTCATTAGATACTTCCATTTCTCCATGAAATCTCTTTGCATTCCAAATTCTGCGGAGAACATATAAGCGGGTATTTTAGCAGTGAGTCTAAGAATTTGACTAGTCCGATTCTTTATCGCCATAGAGGGGATTTCAACCGCGCTGGCGTGTCTCCCAAGCCTTCCAGACAACCCCGCCCCCTTTTCTTCTTTTGCCAGTCCAGCGAGAAACTTATTGTATGCAGCGTCTGCGTTAGGGAGGTCATCAAAAACCAATCTCAACCTTTCCTTTAATCCGGTATACTTATTGCTAATAATATCTTGGACTGTGACCCCAGCATCCCTTATGTTGTCAAGGAATGATTGCCTAAATATTCTGCGCTCGTCATTCTTAGTGGCAAGGTTAGTATCAGGGTTTGTGCGATATTGTCGATTAGCCTTCCAAAAAGTTTGTGTGCTTTCACCAGCCTCTGCCCCTCTTTTGGCCGCCTCCTCCATTGCCTTTAGGTTAGCAACTTGGGCATCATGCGCCACCATGTCAGCGTCTCTCTTTAAAAGCCTGTCTATTGAATTACGGGTTTCCTTCTTCAGGTCTATAGGCGTGTCTGCAAGGTCGCCTTCATTGAATGAAGTGTCTAATTTTTTCCTTAGGGCGTGTAGAGTTCTGATGTCTCCTGAAGGATTCTTTAGTTTTACCTTGTATTCTCCACCTACCTTTGCATATTGCGTCTTTCCGTCTGCACCCTTAACTTCTACCCTTTCAAAAGGAAGGTCGCCGCCATGTTTATTAAGCAGTTTGTTAAACTTCCTGACTGGTATGTACCGAACACCGTCTATGAAATCATTGAAGGACTTAGGCAGCAAGTTAGGCATACCATTGGCAGGATCATAAGTAGGTAGCGGGTTATCAGAACCTTTAACTTGTGCGTTCCTGTCTCCCCTTACACTTCTGTATATCTTATCCCACCCGCCAAAGGCTTTCAGTGAATTAATAGAGCCGGTCATAGGGACTGATTCAGTATAAGCCAATTCCCTGTGGGTAGCGCTTGCCTGATCTACAGCCTCCCTTTCGAGAGCCAGCGATTGTTCGGCGGTTTCTCTGGGCACATTGGCAGAGTCTAATAAACCTCCATGTAACCGCTCCCTTTGGAGCGCCGCATTCTCGGCGGCCTGATCCATCAAGCGTTGCCCACTACGGGGAGCCAACTTTGCAGATTGGACTGCCAACGCTTCCGCTTGTGGGCCAAGTAGGGATGGTATATTTGCGGTATTGCCAAACGTACCAACGCCTTCACGGAGGGCATCCTCATGCGCTTGGCGCATTCGCGCTGTTGGGTCGATGCTCTCCCCGAATAGGCTGTCAATGGTGCTGAAATCTTCATGCGCTGCACCCAACCTGCGTCTAGCAAAATCTGAATCCTGTAAAGTCTCACCCGGCAGGGCGCTTCCTGCCGGTGGCCTCCCTCCTCTAGGGATGACCGTACCCAAAGCCCTTCCTGCTGGGCCAGCAGAGTTCAGTATAGCCTGTATCAATCCCGCAAATTCAGCACCTGATCGTGCTGAATCTGGGTCAATATTAATCTCGCCCGTATCGTTATTAAGGGCATTTGCCCCATAACCCCATAAAGCCCCTTTACCAGCGGCTTCTCCTATACTAGCAAGCCTACCCGGATGCGCTATTGTCGCTGGGTTTAATGCCCCATAGTCTACACGCGGCGCTGCTGAAGCACCTCTGGAGGCAGCCTTACCCACCCCTTTGAGAAGGGCAGATGCCATAAAAGGGTTAGTTATAAGGCCTACCCCTTCCGCGAATGCCGTGCTATTAGGGTTCAGGGCCTGTACCATAGTCCTCTCAACTCTGTCGCTGGCGCTCGCCCTTTCAACTTTGTCGCCAAAACTACCTTTCCCTTCATCAAGGGCCGCGGCAAGTCTATGTCCTAGCCAAGTAGCGGCACCCCAAGTAGACTCATCAGCAATCCTCCCTATCAGTGCAGACGCATAGCCTTTAGCAGACATATCGTACTGCTCCTTTAACTTCCTTTTGAAAAGGATCGCCCTATTCTTTGGTGAAGCGTTAGCCCACCAATCTTCTATAGGCTGCATCACGCCCAACTCGTAATTGGGCCTAGTTTTTTTGAACCGAATATCTACAGTTGCCCCGTTGTCTAGGGGAAATGGGTAAACCACTTCCTCGGCAGATATTTCTGGCAGTTCTTTCCTTTTTAGAATGTCTTGGTTCCAGAACTCTTTAAATGCATTAGCCATATTAGTATCCTAATCCTACATCATCCTTCTTTTTTAGAATACCACCTTCTGCGGTTCCTCCCGGAGTGACTATTGTCTTTTCAAAATAACGCGGGTTTTCATTTACAATGTCATTCCCCGATTTTAACTTCTTAAACAAATCCACATCTATACCGGCCTTAGAGAAGAAGGAGTCGATAGCCTGTTCCTCGCCATTGTACCCAGTAGACACTGGCATCATCCCGCCTTTTTCCCCATACTTTCTAGTCGTAATATCCCGCAATCTCTGGTACTCCCTGTTCTGACTCTCCCAGACAACTGAATAAATTTCAAATGCAACGTGTACCATTCTCTCCCTTTGCGCTCCGCCAAGGATGTCCCCACTTGTAAACCCTTTCATCATAACTCTAAGTTTTTCTTGGAGAGAGGAAAGGCTTTGTTGCAATTCATGTTCCGCTACAGTAACCATAGAAGGATCACGCATTTTAATCAGCATCGTGATTAATTGATCGTCTGCTTGTCCGGGGTCTAGGTTATTAGCAGTTAAATTCTCTACAACCCTAAATACATCCTGATACATACGATCAATATCTTTTAGCCCTAATGGTGCTATTACTTTTTTACTAAAACGAGTATGAACCTCATCCACATCATCAGTAAATACCTTGGTACTAAAGGTTGTTTTATACTGGGGCTGCTTATTTCCGTTAGCATCAGTGGGGGGAACCGGCTTCCATTCGCCATTAGGCCCCTGTTCGAGGATTTGGGTTCTTTCATATGGAGAGTCTGGCCTAAGTTCTGGCACAGGCTCGCCTACCTTTTGCCGTACTCCGTCGGGGAGTGTATACCACTGTTGTTCTGCCTGAACGGCGGCAGTAGTTCCATTGGCTAACGGTATATACATAGTTCTTTTTGTAAACGTAGTTTCACCCTGAGCGTCCTTAAATAAGGCTACTAATGCCTCTCCGTATTCTCTCCCATGTGCAGAGAACCCTTCCGCTATTAGTTTATTTTTCTCCTTAGTCCACTTCTTATCCGGTACACCTGTTGCGCCTATTCTCTGGTTTATAAGATTAGTAACCTTTGTTTGCAGAGAATCCATTTCCTGTTGAGCGTAAAATCCTCCTCCAATCCCAGCAAGAACTTCAGCCGCATCACCTGCCGACAGGAAGGAGAAGAGTCCCCTCTTCTCTTTATTGCCAACATATTCTGAAAGGCGCTGCGCCACTTTAATTGCCGCATCTTCCCTGTTTCCATCGTTTATAGACCTAGCAACCGAGGAATCGTTTTCAAGCATTGTGATAACGTCGCTCAACTCCTTACCTCTATCTCGCTTGTTAGTCCTTAAAGCGGCCTCTACTGTTGTTATTTCTTGCCAGCCATTTGCTAGGTAGGCATCCGCTGTTTTTCCTTCCGCCACTTTTATATGGCCTTCAGGACTCTGGAACGCCCTAACGTGAACCTTCATGTTCATTGCTGCTGTAAGTTTGTTCAACGCCTCTATCTTGAGAGGCCCAAGCCATTGGGGGTTGTTTAGTAACCATTTTTCTACTGATGAATCATCTATGCTATTTAGAGTTGCTAACTCCGGGACTAATTCGGCCATGTGCTGCCTTATCACAGAATCTTTTGCTGATTGTTCGCCATGCTTTCCACTAAACCAACCATTCTGTTTGGCAAACTCAGTCGCCTCTGGACTGTTAACGCGATTCTCTATTAACAGTTTTCCACTGTCCTTATCATACTTGTAAAAATCAATGGGATCACCCTTATCAAAAGCGGTCATCTGCTCCCTCATAAACTTGAACACATCTGGACTTAGATTCTTTTTCTGAGCGAAGAGAACTAGGTCATCCATAGTTTCTCCGGGGTTCTGCATCCACTCATCCCAAGCCAATTCCTTTTCTATATCCCCTACGCCTACATCCGGTTTAGATGGCGTTGCGCCCCTTGTTGACGGGCCGCTTACGGACTGCGGGGTAAAAGACCTACCGGACATGGCGGCAGCAAACATACCTATACTGTTAGTTTTCGCCCTCTCCTTTCGCATCATCTTCTCAAACTCAGCATCATCCAGAAGTTGTTTCTGTATTGCTAATACTTGCTGGTTATATTGTCCTTGTGCTTGAGCGCCAAGATCATTAGATGCTGGGTTGTACTGAGGCTGCTGGGGCCAAGTAGGTCGCCCCTGCCAAGTGAAGTCTTTTTTCATCTGATCGGCTCTTTGCAGTTCTAAGAGCCGCTTATACCGCTCCTCTTCAGAGAGCGGAGCCTGTCCAAAATCCCCGCGCATTGCGGGGAGGTAGTGTTCGTCAAGCAAACTCATTAGTATCTCCACCTCTTTAAGAAAGGGTAATCAGGGACATTAAAGTCACTTAATGTTGCCATAGAGTTTTTACCCCCAGCAGTTACGTCATATGGGGTAGTTTTCAGGTTAGCGTTTGCGCCTCCTATTTTTCCTGTTGGCGCGAGAGATGCCTGTTGAGGAGTGCCCCTAGCCATGTCTTGAAAGATGGCCTGTTGCTTTGCCTTCTCATCCTCTAAGGCTTGCCACCTGCCCAATGCTCTTTGGTATCCAACATTGTCAAATGTAGGAGTACGAGTTCCACCATAGGTAGGGGCCGATTGTGGCCCGATCATGTGTGGGTTTACAGATCGTGCATTAGGGTTTTGCCAAGTGGCTCCTTGAAAATCTGATATCTGAGGCTCTGGATTACTCTGTCCTAACTTCCATTTCCAATCATCAAAGAACATTATAGTACACCATAGTTAACGTGTTTGATTCCTTCAATCTCTACCACTGCATCAGGTCTAGTGATCTCAATCTCTTGAGCCATCACGCCCCGACTTCTAGTGTTGGAGCCTTTGAAGTTATAGGTATAGACATTATGGCCCTTCCAAGTTCCATCAAACTCAATGTTTTCTTTCATCCTAGAGTCGGACATACGGAACAATGATGACGCTATACCTATTGCCTGCCCAAGTTGATCCATGCCGCTCTTACCCGGCGAGGTCTGTGTTCCTGTAGACCCGTAATCTCCAGTGACCATAGCCATGTAGTTCCGTAGTGCATTCGTAGGAGCGTTAGCCTGATAGTTGTAACGAGCCATATCAGCGTCCATAGCCGCCTGAGTCATGGCTCTACGCTGTGCGCCAACATCACCAATTGCACCATACATACTTAATGGGGCATTCATTACGCCCGGATACCTACCAACTGCACCAAGCCCTAACTGTCCCGCGCCCTGCGCTAACTGTTGGCCCTGTAGTCCATAATTCATTCCAAACTGTTGCGCCCCCAACCCCATTGTTGCGGCTGGCATACGCATACCTTGAGCGGTCTGGTAGGCATCACTGTACATCTGAGCGAGTGGTTTTGTTAGCCCTGCGGCAGTGGCCTCTGTGACGGCCTTATTCTGTTCCTGCGCCCCAGCACTTGAGCCTCCGGGCTGATACATTATCTGTTGATGCCTAATTCCCGGGAGTACGTTCTTCTGTAGATTTCCTATTACACCTTGAGTTAGAGCGTTTTCCATCGCCCCATAAGGTGTGCCAGCACCAGTTCTTACATTTCCAGCCAATAAATCATTATACTGCTGATGAGAATATGGGGTTAATCGGCTATACTGCCCCTGACTTAACGGCCCCTGTAACTGTAGACCTCTCTGAGCAGCCGCGCCGCCCATCCGCCCAAGATTCTTTGCTAGGCCATAGGTATCTAGTAACTGGCGCTCAGCACCAGCCTGCTGTGCTGCGGGCCTTGGCCCCATAGCATACCCAAGTGTGGCCTTATGTGCTGCCGTCTGGGCAGGGTCAAACCCAGCAAGAGTTTCACCCGGATAATATTCAGGGACTCCCTTATTAAAGAGGTCTTTAGCCGCCTTAAACCCCGCCGTTAGGTAGGGTATCTGTTGTTCCCATGGCTCCGTGGTTGATGTGCTTACTTGTGTTCCGCCGCCCATATTATATTCCTCTTTTATCTCGACCTATTATTATATCAGTAATCGGATGGAAAGCCCAACCCCAACCCGATACCAGTATCTACGACAGCATCTACGGCAGCCTCCGCAGCCGCAGCCTGTTTAGCCCTTTCCGCATCCGCAAAGGTCGTTATCTTGCCGTTGTAGATGGTAAACCCTCTGGGAACCTTGGCGCCATTGACATCGACCATATCGGACGCCATGTTAGGATCATCCGCGCCGCCTCCGCCTTCATCCCATCCGGGGTCTTTGTTAGGATCATACTCATCTTCGTTTTTACCGCTACCTCCGCTTTCTGGCATGATTACATCCATAATTCCTAGAGGGTTCTGGTAATACTGTGGCCTACCTACCTTTAATTGAGGCGGTTGATAATCCCATATATTAGGTTGAACAAACTGCTCACCGTACTCTTGACTCCAAGGCTGGTATAGCAAGCCGCCGCCCCCAGATAGATCAGGGCCACCACTCCATATATCCCCGGGCCTTACATTGGCCCCTTGCTGACCTCTAGGCATCCACCTAGACCAATCCTGTGCTTGAGGATCGTTGTATTCTGGAACGAGCATTGGAAAGTAGATGTTGGGGTCAGGGTATGGGCCTGTACCAGTACCCGGATCGGGGTTATCCCAATCAGGTGAGCCTGTTCCACCACCGCCTCCACCGCCGCCTCCACCGCCGCCTCCATCACCGCCTTTATAAGTCTGCCACCATGCTTGCCCTGATGCTTCCTTTGCTACTTCTCTGGCTTTCCAATCATTAAAGGCATTCATGGAGGTAGTCCATGTTTCCCTACTTGCGTCTGCGTCAGGAAGAGAAACGCCGGGAACATGGTCATAGTGTAGACCTCTAGCGTGGGCTAGAATTTCCTCATGGTTTTTCTTCCAAGCACTTCCGCCGCTCATTATGCGTTACCCTTTTGCCATGCTTTGAATTGACCGTGCATAGAAGGACTCCACTTACCGCCGCCTTTTTGGTACATTGCCTTGGCTTGGCCCATCTTTCCTCCAGCGGCTAATTTCTTGGCCTCTGCTAACCTTCCCGCTGTGGCGTCACCCCAATCAAATCCCATAGACTGTCCCTTAACGTATGGGTTGCTTTGCCGCCCTGCTGATAGTTGAGATTGCATTTGATTATTCCAGTTATCACCCATAACCCCTTGCGCCTGCCCCATCATGCCAGCATTAGCAAAGCGTTGTGCTTGGGCAACATCAGCATCAGACGCACCACCCCAATTCCAATCACCACCGTAGTTATCATCAGCAGCCGCTTCAGTTCTTAGTAGCCCACCGACATCATCCCAGTTTCCGCCGCCAAGTCCAATCTGCTGTTTCGCTCTACCAAACTGACCAGCGTTAGCAAACCTTTGGGCCTGCGATAAACGGCCTTGACTAATACCAGCCCAAGGATCGCTTTGAGCAGTTTCGGTAGATTCCACACCGGGGGCCACGCCGGCAACGCCGCCGCTACCCATGTCATCGTGTTGGCCGCCCCAGCCACTATCAGGATATCGCGCATTGTCCCACTCTGGGCCAACCATATACCCACCCATACCGGGGTTCTGAACATACCTGCCCCCTAGGCCCTGCTGCTGAACGCTCCTGCCCCAGCCGCTATCAGGGTATCCTGCATTATCCCATTTTGGACTCCGCATACCGCCCCGCCCATAACCTCCAACACCCATTGTGCCGCCAGAGCCGCCTGATGCAAACCCCGGTTGAACTCTTCCATTCGCTCCGCCTGCCATTAGCCTATCCTCCCTTTTAAGTCCTTAGTAAAGACTATATATGAATCTTTCCATTCTGGTAACATTTTTTTCCATCCTTTTCTACCCCACAATTCCATAGAGGAGCAGCCAACATTCACGGCAAAAGTTTCCACTATGTCGTTAAACCGTTTATGAGCCTCTATAAATCTTTCTCCCGCTATCGCGATAACCCTTAAAACTTTCTTTCGTGGGTAAGGTATAATTTGAGTTACCATTGCAATAATAATCTCCTTCTCTTCTATGGCTATCCATAACTGCATATCGCCATGTGTTAAACTTTCAAGATAATCGCTAGGCTCCATCTCGCCTTCTGCGTGTTGCGTAACAGTTGAAAGCAAGGTTGCTACATTATCCCATACATGGGCTATATCTTCTGGTCGCAGTAGATACGCTTTCAAAATTCAATCCTGTAAAGGGCTATATATGACCCATCATTTCTGTAGTTCAAACCTATCGACTGGTTCTTCGTAATCTTCTTCACCGCGCCGATCTGATAACCATCCTCCGTTGCCCTCAACTGGAGCGGTAGGTCGTATCTTGATACGGCGTAGAGGGTGGCTATCACGACTCCAGAAACGATCATCTCCGTTTCGTACTCCTTGTACCATTTCTTTTTCTGTTCTCTCTGACCGCAAATATTTACTGACCTTCCGTTTCCTGTGCCTACCGCCCCTTCCGCGCATAAACGATCTCCCAATGCCCTTGCTTGATCTGACGTTGATTTAAGTGAATACTCATTAGCAACCACTGGCAATCCTAACTTCAGGGCCTCCTTTAACATGGCTACTGACATCTCAGTATCAGCCGTGTAATCCCCTGTCAGGTGATCTCCTAACTGTAGATAGATGAAGTCAGCATTCTTATAATAGTTAGTATTCCCCGAATGCCCACCAACTCCGGGCGTAAGGTGTACCGCAACGTGTTTATCAGTTAGCGCCTTTACCCTGTCCACCATTGCGTTTACTTCTGCTGCGGTGTACTGCTCATCGCATTCTAGACAGACAACATAACCGGACACTAGATCATCGTTGGTTCTAATGTAGTGGTCAATGAAAGCAAGGGTATCGCTCAGAGGCTCCTGACTATCCCCCTGCCTACCTTCTCCTGTCAACCATGCTACAGGCTTTAATCCTGATGCATTTAACTCCTGTAATCTGGGTCTTTGGTTAGCATAACCATCCACTGTTATACCATGATAACCGCCTGTCTTAGCCCTGACATATACGTCTATGTGGGTATCGCCATTGCCCAGAAGAATGTTCTTATAGTGTTCGCGCTCCTGCTCTGTTCCAAACCCATCACTTAGGTAGAGCAGACTCATTCCAAATCTGTCTGTCCACTTCGTAGTGTCGGTGGCTGTCAGGAAACTGGATCGTACTCCGTATAAGTCAGCGTTAGAGGGCTGTCCAAGTAGTGCCGTTATACCAATAAATGCCGTTAGCGCCCAGATCATCGCCCCAAGTGCCTGACGTACCATTCCCTGCCGCATATCTTATATCGCCCTCCCTAGGCTTGCTGGGGGCATTGTATGTACCTTCCAGTCTGAACACATCTAAATTGAATATAATGTCTGATAGTCTGTTTAACTCATGGAAGAGGTAATCAGAGAGTTGATCATTATTAATTGGGGCTGGGTTTGGAGTCCATCTGTTTACAGACTTTACAACCTTTGACGAATGGTTAGCCATACGATCTTATACCCCGTAGACCTCTTTGCTGAACCTCAAAGGATAGACCATGAAGTTTCCAATCTACATCTGTATCCGACTCGACCTTTACCCCAAAGTATTTCCCGCTTACCCTACATGAAACTTTAGACTGAGAGTTAGGGTTAAAGGTTATCGGCCCTTCCCATGTAATCGCTTCCTCAGTGGACATCTGCTTACCAATATATACATTAACAGTGTTATCACCGCTGACTTCTATTTGGGGGTACACCGCAGACACAAACTTAACAGACTGTGGATCGCCAAGATCATAACCAGTGCGCTCTATATAAGCAGACATAGTTGCTGTATCTTTCTTGTTACCTTTGTTATCTCTGTATATCTTAGTATTGGTTACATCTGCGAATACGATATTCTTTATTACGTTATCGTAGTTAGTAGAACCCCACGGATCGCTGTCTGCATCCCATGTCAGGGTGGCTGCATTCCATGTAGCACCCGCTGTAATCTCTACTATGCCAGAACTGATATGAGAGGTATCAGGGATGTCGCGGAAGGAGAACGTATTGTCCTTCCAGTTCCAGATCAAAGCCCTATTAGCCACGGTAGATGATCCAGCAGGATAACAGGCTAACATCTCATTCCTGACGTAATCTGCGGCCACAAAGCACTTCTGATAGTTATCTCCATTCAACTCATCGAACACTGTTCTACGCAGTTTGTTGGATAGCATGGGGGTTATAGTCTGACCATTACAAACATAGAAGTCAGAGTTC
>Ga0080013_1006030_pt1 | contig 10977 bp, 12 predicted proteins | sample ETNvirenome_6_85_FD_69236 | JGI IMG/M metagenome (GOLD analysis project Ga0080013, IMG submission 69236) | Marine viral communities from the Pacific Ocean - ETNP_6_85 (SPADES assembly) (version 2) | ecosystem: Environmental > Aquatic > Marine > Oceanic | place: Pacific Ocean | collected 2013-06-19
CTATAACCTCTAGATTAAGAGAATTAAAAACTATAGAAGAAATGCCTATAGCGTATATGCGAGGTATCAATTTAGATAGGTCAATTATTATAATTGATGAGGCTCAAAATATATCTAGAGAAAACATAAGGACTATTATGACTAGACTTGGTAGGGATTCTAAAATGATATTTTTAGGTGATGAAAGACAACAAGATTCTAAGGGTGGTAATGGGTTAACCTTTTTAATGGACCACTTTCAAGACATAGAAGAAATTGGTTGTGTTCAGTTTAACAAATTAGATGTAGTTAGGAACCCATTAGTTGCTAAAATAGAAAGGGTTTTTGATTCTTTACAAAAATAAAATAAGTAAGTATTTTTAGGTCATGAAAATTAGTGTAAGTATAAATGGTGTAGTAAGGGATGTTCTCTCTAAATTTCAACAAGTATATGAAAAGTATGAAGAAAGAGATGTTAAATCTGATGTTATAACACCAAATTTAATGGAATATACCCATTTTAAAGATGAAGAAGAATTATATGACTTTTTATATCAAGAAGCTCCTATGGAAATATTTGGTCAAGCTACTGAAACTATAACTAATATAGTATCACATTTAGTTGAGCTTTACAAAGATATGCCTTCTGACTATAAATTAAGGGTGGTAAGTGATGACCTAGGAAAAGCTAAATCAGCTACTTTATGGTTTTTAGCTAAATATGGTTTAGTTTGTGATGAGGTAGTTTTTTACAATACTAAGAGTATTCTAGAGCTGTGGGAAAATACTGATATTTTTATAACTAGTGACGTTGATGTGATAAGTACTAAACCTAAGGATAAAAAATTAATTATTATTGACCATGTGTATAACAGTTCTTATGATTGTGATTTAAGAATAGATAGTCTAAAAGAATTGGATTCACTGAATATAAATAATATGTTACAACTAGAAAAAATATAATGAATAATTTAAAATTGAAAATTGGGAGTGAAAGTCTTTATTTAGATGTCGATGAAATGTTGCGTAATGTAGAAATATTTTCTAAAAATAAGGAGGGTGAGAACACTATAGAGTTAAACTTACCTAAGTTTGAGTTTTTTAAACTTATGATGGATACTGTTTGTAACACTATAGATGATATAGATGATAACCTAGGGGTGTTGTCTTTAAATAAACTACCCGTGTCATCTAAATTAGCAATTAACACCCTAATAAAATATAAAATAATAAAAAAATTATAACTAACTATGGAACAACAATTAAAACAATTACAAAATGCGTCCGAGAGAATTAAAAATAAAGACTCTAAAATTTATTTTTTAACTCAGGATACTGGAGGTGTAGCTTCTGCTTCTGTCGCACAAACTTACCAATATGTAAAATACTTAAGAGAAGCAGGTTACAAGGCCGAAATCTTGTATGAAAAGAAAGATTATAAAGATGTGTCTGAATGGTTAGACACTGAGTATACAGACCTACCACACGCTAATATAGAGGGTGGGGAGTTAAAGGTTGGAATGGCTGATATTGTGGTTATCCCAGAACTATATGGTCATGTATTAGAACAAATTGTAAATATGCCTTGTAGTAAAATAATGTTTAGTCAAGCGTATGATTTTATATTGGAAACATTAAACCCTGGATTTGGTTGGATAAACTACGGAGTGACAAAATGTATCACGACTAGTGAGGGACAAAAAGAATATATTAAAAAATTATTTCCTACTGTTGAGTCTACTGTGATTGAGCCTTCTATACCTTCTTACTTTAAGCCAAGTGATAAACCTAAAAAACCTATGATTGCAATTCATACTAGAGACCAAAGGGATACAATGAAACTTATTAAGTCTTTTTATCTACAGAACCCACAATTTAAATGGATTACTTTTAGAGATATGCGGGGGTTATCTAGAAAGGATTTTGCTAAAACTTTAGGTGAATCATGTGCATCTGTATGGGTAGATAGAATTTCTAGTTTTGGTACTTTCCCTATAGAATCTATGATGTGTAACACTCCTTGTATCGGTACATTACCAATAATGAAACCTAGTTGGTTGACTGAGGGTAATGGTATTTGGGTTTTTGATGAGTCTAAGGTGGTGGAGATTATAGCTGGTTTTCTCAAAAACTGGTTGGAGGATTCTGTACCCCCTGCATTATATGAAAAAATGGTAGAAACTTCGTCAAAATTTTCTAACGATAAAGAACGTAAGGAAGTTATTTCTTATTTTGATTCTTTACTGGATGAAAAATCTGCCGAACTTGAGTCCTCAATAAATAAACTTACACCTGTAAGTGAACCTTCTTAAAAAATATTAAAATGAATAGCAAAGACATTACAATTATACTTCCGATACATGATGTTTCGGACGATTTTAACAACTGGTTTCCTAAATCACTTAAAAGTTTAGAACTATCAGTAGTAAAACCCGGCAAATTATTAATAGTTTGTGCGGATGACAACTCTATTAAAGAATATATGGATAAATTAGAAAATCCAACTGGAATAGAAACAGAAATTATTTATAACGATAAAGACACTAGTTATTGTGGTCAAATTAATTTTGGTGTATCTCACTCGACTACAGATTTATTTTCGATATTAGAATATGATGACGAGTACTCAAATATCTGGTTTAAACAATTTGATATGTATGCTCCACATTATGATGATGTAGATATCTTCTTACCATTAGTTGTGGATACAGACCAATTAGGTCAATTTCTAGGTTTCACTAATGAGGCTTTATGGGCAATGGGATTCTCGGAAGATATAGGGTATCTCGACAATAATACATTATTAAAATACCAAAACTTTCAAGTAAGTGGTATGATTATGAAAAAAGAAAAGTTTGAGTCTATCGGTGGTCTAAAATCATCGGTTAAACTTACTTTTAATTATGAGTTCTTATTACGTGCCACTTACAACGACACGACAGTTATGACTATACCTAAAATTGGTTACAAACATGTTAATCAAAGAGATAAATCATTATTCTGGAATTACAAATTTAATGAATCACTTAAACTTTCTCAAGATGAAGCTAAGTTTTGGGTGGAGACCGCTAAAAAAGAATATTTCTTCACCAAAGATAGAGAAGTTCAATTTGAGGGATAATGGGCAGAAAACCACTAACTAAACAATATTTTGGACCTGACCAGGAATTTGCTGTTAGGGTTTTTCTTACCGCGACTACTTGGGATGAAAAAAATAAAGTGTATAACGATTATCTTCGTGACCCATTAATAAAGATGATAGAAAGTATTATACGTAGGTATAGACTATATAGACCTGGTATGGAGTTTACGGATATACACACGGATACATTGTCTTTTTTAGTGACTAAGATGGAGAAATTTAAGCCCGCTAAAGGTAAAAAAGCTTATTCCTATTTTGGTACTATATGTAAGAATTATCTTATGGGTCAGATAATGAAAGATAATAGGGATAGGAATAGAAAAATTTCATATGAGGATATATCCAGTAGTATGGAACAAAATGAAAGGTATTCATATACAATGTTTAATGATGAAGCTTTGCCAATAGAAAACATAATAAAAAAATTATTAAATGATATTAAAGATTTTGTTTCAAATAATCGTTTAAGTATTAATGAAGAGAAGATTGGTTATTGTTTAGTTGATGTTTTTGAGAATTACCAAACTATTTTTATTGCTGGCAAGGGGAACAAGTTTAACAAAAATATAATATTGTACCAATTACGTGAAATGAGTGGGTTAACTACTAAAGAAATTAGGTCAGCTTTAAAACCATACAAAAATATATATAAAGAGATATTGTTGGTGGTACTAAATCAGTAATTAGATATTTATAGGTATGCCTAGACCAAAAAGAAAAGAAATAAAATTAACTCATGATAGTGCAGTATCTTTAATGCAGGAAATATACAATGAGTGTGTGGAACAGAGAAGTACCGCGATACGAATACAAAATAAGATGATTGGATTTATGAATGAAGCCGCGGATATGGCTTTAATAGGTCCTGTACTTAAAGAACAACAAAAAATAATAGACTCCTCAATAGAAAAGAAGTTACAACTATCTAAATTATTAGCGACTATTGCCTCTAAAAACCTAGAAGCTTCTAGTTCAGGATTTGTGATTGATGGGGATGTGAGGGAGACTATTAATGAACTTTTAACAAAATCTAAAGAAACTCCAGACAATAAGGATAATGTAAATTATAAGATTTAATTATGTCAGACGCTATACAACAACAGAAAGATATTTTTAAAAAGGTTCAGGGGTTGGTGGCATTTTTGGATGCGACAGACAAACAAAAAAATAGAGAAAATCTAGATGAGTGGAAAAAAACTTTTGCTGCTTTAAGAGATATAACTAACAACCCACTCCCTTTTTTAGTAGACTTATTAAAAAGTCTAAAAGCTCACAAAGAAAATAGGTTGGACCAGAAAAAGAAGGGTTTTAGCATGGCGGCTAAGAAAGTAAAAGATAAAAATGGTAATTGGGTTACGGGTACATTTAAAAAAACAAAAAAAGCTTTTAGTTCAAGATTTGGATTGGCTACCTCTACGGACCCTTGGTTGCGACAATTAGACCAAATCATTAGAACTTCGATGTTAGAGGTTCTTCCTAGAGTAGACGATATATTATTTGAGGAGTTATTAAAGGCCTTTAATTGTGATATGTCTATGTTGGTCCCTACTGTTGGTGATGGTCTACCTGTGGGTCCACCTGCTGGCTTACAAATAGATATTGCTGAGGTAGACTTATTAAAACAGTTGGATAACGACCCAACTAGTGCTGTTGGTAAATACATGTACGAACGGGACCCTTGGGCAACTGGATATCCACCAGGTACAACACCGTTTTCTATGAATAAATTTCTTAGAGACCTTGTACAACTAACTCCCGGTGTTCCTCAAACTGTTTATGGTGCAAGTGGTCGTCCTTTGTTTGATATTACTGCTAATGCTGGTATATATACTATTTTAACTTATTATAAAGACCAACCAGGTAACGTAGGATTTCAATCAGCACCTACTGTAGCGGACCCAAATGCTACAAAATTTACTTTCTCTGAATTTCTTAAGGATTACTTTGACAGTATTAAAGTAATTGAAATACAAAATCTGTTAGGTGCTTTAATGGAGGTACTTACTGGTTTTATGAGTGTAAGAAATGAATCTTTTAGTATACAGGACTCATTAGGGTTAAATGAATTTATGGCTTCAGTAAATAAAATGTTAGAGTCGTGTGATGGTGCTGATATGGTTGGTCCTAATACAGAGTCTGTAAACTACATGTCGGAACTTTATGATGATGATAGTTTTTTTGAATTTAATGTAGAGGAAAAAAGAAATCTTATATTAGAAGTAGAGAGAAAATCTCAAAATGTTTTATCGTTTGTTAGTTGTGGTCAATTAGATATACCTATTGATAATGAATTAGTTGATGAGGGGGTTGACGAAATACTGGCAACTCCAGTTCTAGACGAACAATTAAAAGCTTTTGATTTGGTTCTTCAAAAGGTGTCTTCGTCTTCTGCCTCTAAATCTGGTGAAGATATGACCTTAGGTAATATAAGTGTGCCTTGGGAAATTGACTTTAAAGAAAACTTAATTAAGAAATTCCCTGAAATATTGACTTATTGTGTTCTAAGTACAAAAGCTATTTTACCTATAGTAGTAACTAGTAGATTGTTAAATCAAAACGGTGCTCTTGCAACGAATATATCGTTGTTTGGTAAATTATTTAAAAGGGTAGTTATAAGGATTGTTAAAGAATTTTTAGCAAGAGTAGCAAACCACATACTAATCTTAGTAAAAAATATAATACTTCGTTTAGTAAGAGATTTAATAAAACGAAAATTGGATGAACTTAGTAAAACAAAAATTAGATTAATTAGACGATTATTAGATTTATTATTACCACTTATTATTGCATTACAAGAAGCAAAAAGTTGTAAAGATATATTTAATATTCTTCTAGGTGTTTTATCGGCAAATATGCCAGATATTAAGTGGGGTGTACCACCATTTTTACTTGCGGCCTCTAAACTAAAGCCGGGAGCCAGTAATTTAGGTGCTTTTGAGAAATTCATTGGAAAGATGGAAGCTGCTGGTCTACCGGTAGGTGATATGCCTGATGGGAGTCCTAATCAGTTTACTCCCGCTCTATTTATGTATGGAGAGTCGGTATTACAAGAAAGGATTGACAATGAAAAAGTAAAAGTTACTATAATGCAAGGAGAAGTTTTGCACTGGAGTGGGCCAGGAATGTTAAAACCCGGAACTACAGGTGATGGTGGAGCTGCGGGAGTATAGGATATGAAAGAATTTTTTAAAGAATATAAGGATAAACCAAATAAAGAACTATTAGAAATGATGAGTACTTTAAAAGAGGAATTTGATAAGACTAAATCTATCTTAATTAATTTAACTTTACATATAGAAGATGTGGAAAAAAAGTTTAATTTAGTAAATAAAGAATTAGATAATCGTAAACCAAGTAAGTAATGGCGACTCAATCTTTTGACCATAAAAAAAATGCGGGTATTGGTGTAAAAATAAACCAAATAATTAAACTTGCGGTATGTGTAGATAATCGGGACCCTCAACGTGCTGGACGTGTTAGAGCGGTAATTACAAAAGGTGAGGGGTTAACTAAAAGTAAAATTATGGACCCTTTAAAAGCAATTATAGGGTTTGATGCTGAAGCTACTGAAAAAAACACTTATATTCCATGGGGTAAAAATGACCCATATACTTTCGCTCCTTTCTTACCACTTCACTTAAATATTCAACCAATGACTGGTGAAGCGATAAAAATAATTGGTTTTGGTCAAAGAGAAGGTAATTTTAACGAAGAGTACATTGGTCCTATGATTTCACAACCTGGGGAAATTCGGACAGACAACTACTCTAGTGGTCAACAAAATACAAGTTTTGGGGTGCAAAATAAGCATTTGCCTGATTTTGCTCCCAACGGCATACCATTACCAGATGGAAAGGGATGTTTTCCAAATCCAGATGATATTGCTTTAGTTGGTCGGGAAAACTGTGATATAACCCTAGGTATGAGGGAAAAAGCCATTGTAGATGAGACTGAAGATAAAATAGAGGATTGGTATCCACAAATCTTAATTAGGTCTGGGAAATTAATTAAAAACGATAAATTTAGTTCTCGTCCTAGATTTAACCCAAAACAAACTTTTATACAATTAAATACCTTTCCAACAACTTTAACAGCTCAAGAGATAGAGGTTGAGAAAACTATTATAGATGATGTTCCTTTGGCTACCTTGATTGAGTACCACCTGGATGACCCTTCATTACAAGCTGGACAACTAACCGGATTTATTAGGGTTTTAAAAGTGCCATTTGGTACCAATGATAAAGTTTATATGTCCGGTGATTTTACTAAAGAGACTCAATTGCCAGTTAATACAGTTGAGGCGTGTAGAATTTCTTTTACAAATGCTCCGTCAGTAACTGAGTTGGGTGGATTGTTAACGAAATATATATCCCAGTATGATGGTGGAGAGTGGAGTAACTTTATAAAACCTCCTCCTGGGTGGGCTTCCAAATCTTACCACCCTCAGGTTGATTTAAATAATAGGAATAATGTAGGGTCGTTTATGGGGAAAACACACCCTTTGTATTTTAGACCTGATAGTGTTACTTTAAGGTACGTTGATAAATCTATTCCAGTGGGGGCACCCGCTGTGTGGCCTACGATGCAGACTACGGCTACCCAATTAAAAGAATTAGTAATATTAGATGGTGTAAAAACAGATGGATGGGGTCTTGCTTTTACTAATAAGAGTACTGAAAGAAAGGTAAAAGAAGAACAAAGAAAAACTAAGGAAACTCAAATAACGTCACAAGATTTACAGCAGGGTATTATTGCTGCAGGTTCAGAAAAAATATATTTATTGTCTTATGACTCAGCGGAGATTAATGGTAGAATAACATTAAATACAAATTATGGTATAGACCAAGAAAAATTTATAGTAGAGATAGAAAATAAAACTAACTCCCTTGTACGAGGTGAGAAGCTTTTAGAATTATTAACAAAAATAGTTAGCTTTGTATCTAGTCATACTCATGCATTTCCTGGACTAGCTCCCGTACCTCAAGGACATGATGGAACTAGAGTAGAGGAGATTAGTCAATTACTTATGGACGCTCCTAATACCATACTAAACCAAAATATTAGAATTAACTAGATATTTATTATATAAAGATATTTTATGTCAACACATAGGTCCTATTTTAGTAAAAATAACACAATAATTGCACACAGTTATGTAAATACTGCAAAAAATCCAGTTACTCAATTATTTTATGGTAAAAGTCCAGTACCTTCATGTGAATTTACGGGTTATTCTGGAGATAGTTGTAATAACCAAAGTGGTTTTACGAGTACTGTTAGAGAGGGATTTAGTAGATTTATATTTGATTTGGACTTAGATGATTTAAAACAAAAGGTGAGTGATTGTTGTATAGTGTTAAGTGCTACAGGTACTACTCATTGTTTGAAAATGACTAATACTTCTAGTTTTGACGATAGGTTATTAAATGATAAGGTTTTAGTTAATGACACTAGAAGAGCTACATCATTTGATTTAATTTTATTTAAAGCTCTAAGTGGTCATAGTTGGGATGAGGGAGTTGGTTACGATTATCTTGTACCTGACGGTATATTTGAACCTGAGTTTGACCTTACACACTCTACACGTCCTAGTCATTGGTTTTCCGCTACAACACTTGCTGGATGGACTTTTCCGGGTACGTATTTTAATGGACTAAGTAGTAGTTTTAGTATTTTAGATACTCAACACTTTGATAATGGGAATGAAGATATAAACTTTTGTTCACAGGCGTTGAAGGACGAGATAAATTTCTTGATGACTGCTAGTACTAGTCTTACATCCGGTACAACTTATGGAATCGCTTTTAGTGGTGCTTATGAAAATATAACTGGTATAACTGAATCTTACTCTGTAGGATTTTTTACTAAGTATACACAGACCTTTTTTGAACCTTTCTTAGAAACTTTATGGGATGATTATGTAGTTGATGATAGGAATAATTTTAATTTATTTAAATTAAATAGACTTTTCCTTTATGTCTCCGACCACAATGGCCAACCGATATGTTTAGATAACCTACCTACTGTAGTTATATATGATTGTAATGGTAATGCGGTGAGCACTCTAATTCCAAAAAAATTAACATGTGGTGTTTATTACGTAGAATTAACAATAACATCATTACCTGGTACACAAACACCACCTGTACTATACGAAGATATTTGGTCAAATATAAGTATTAATGGAGTGTCTCAACCAAATGTGACTAATGAATTTATTATCTATGATAATGGGTTTTCAATAGGGTCAAGTGCTGCTCAACCTAAAATATATGGTTATTCGGTTTCTGGAATTAAAGAGGATGAAAAAATTACTAATGGAGAAACGAGAAAAGTTTTTATCTCAACTAGAGTTCCATACACAACAGACCAACAGGTTTTAGTAGATAATTTACAATATAGAATTTATGTTACACAAGGAACAACACAAGTAGAGGTTATTCCATGGAGTCAAGTAAATATGGGTAATGAACATAATTATTTCCTTGTGGATACATCCTGGATGATTCCTAACGAATATTATCTAGATATAAAAGCAACTTCTAATCAACAAGTAGATACTTATAGAAAAGCAATAAAATTCCAAATAGTTAATCAATTATGAAAAAAATAAAAATTAAAGAGAATGAACTAGTAAGGTTAATAGAAAAACTAGTAAAAGAAAATATGGGTTTTGCGTCGTCCTCTATCGGAAATGGTAATGGTCAAAATTTTGGTTTGATGGGCACTCCCACTGCAAAATATAAAGATTTATTAGAAAAGGATGATATCGAAGAAGATGATATGGATGATAATGAAGATGAAGTTAGTGAACAAGAAAATCCAGATGATACACTAAACATTAATGTAGATGATGAGACTCAAGATGGTTTAAATCAAGAAGATTATATGGAAAGTGTAAAAGAATCACGATTAATCAATAGACTTAAAAGAAGATTAATTAAAGAAGAAGGTAAGGGTTGTGCAAAGTCAGAAGGGGGAGATGGTTGTATAGATAAAGATGAAAAAGGTTGGTTTATATGGAACAATAAAAAAGGTGGTATATTTAAAAGATGTTCGAGTGAAAAAGATTGTGAGGAAATTTTAAGTGTTCCCGCGGTACACGGATAATTAAATAATATATATATATTAAAAAACCACTTATATAAGTGGTTTTTTGTTTTTTAGATGTCGTCGTCATCATCATGAGTATGGTCATATTCATGAGTTACCGTAGTATGTGTTGGTGTTGGTTCTTCTGGTTCTACTGGTTCTGGTGGTGGTGTATTACCAAAATTTTCAGACGCTGTAAACCCCAATCCAGCCATTACAATCCATTGTAAGGATTCAAACATATTGCTTGCTACTTCAAAATTCCAGAACAGATTAGCTACATACCCTATTATCATAAATAATAGACATATAAATGTTACGACTCTTTTGCTTGATACTTTACTTCCACTGCTTAACATGTTTTTAAGAAAATGCATAATATTGTTTTTATTATAAATATCTAGGCATAAAAAAAAGCCCTCGTAGAGAGGGCTTCTTTTAATATATAACTTATTCAGTTATTAGAATCTTTTCAATTCTCTTATATCAAATGTTCTAACACCATCAACAGTGATTCTTCCGTAGAATCTATTGTTCACCATTTTCTTAGCGTATCTAGTCATGATACCTTTGATTGGTGTAAAGTTGAATGGATTATACATTGTTGGAGTTAACTGTAATGGTACATATGGTGCGTAAACGTACCCAGTATCCAATAAAGATGTTCCTTTATGTCCAATTAACACTTGGTTAGCTGGGAAGTAAGGGTCTCTATATACAGTAAATCTTCCTGATAATGTTCCAATTTTCTCAATACCCATATT
>Ga0080013_1006031_pt1 | contig 10973 bp, 14 predicted proteins | sample ETNvirenome_6_85_FD_69236 | JGI IMG/M metagenome (GOLD analysis project Ga0080013, IMG submission 69236) | Marine viral communities from the Pacific Ocean - ETNP_6_85 (SPADES assembly) (version 2) | ecosystem: Environmental > Aquatic > Marine > Oceanic | place: Pacific Ocean | collected 2013-06-19
TAGTTTTTTATGTTGGTCCATAATTTCTTTATCTGAATCCATCATCTTATCTACTTGATCTTCTAGTTTTAAAACTTGTGCTTGAAGTGTATGTACTTTATCTTCATGTACTGCCTGGATAGTTGAGAGTTCAAAAGTTCTAGATAGACTCCAGCCGGCTAACGCCAACAAGATTCCAACCAGTAATGTCATTAATTTTTCAATCATTATGTTTTGTACTCCCCCAAATAATCTTATACTTTATTTTTCCGCCGTCGTCACCTGTTGTATGATCTGTGGGTTCTGTCAGTTCTAATGAATGTCTGGCGCCATTTTCACATCCAACTAAAAGTAAAACCACCAAGGCTAGGATAATTATCAAAGCCTGTATTCCCTTTTCAGTCGTTTGATTTCTTTTTCTTGCGTTTCTTCTTCTTCTTAAAAGTTTTAAAGTCCGATACTTCATCTTCAATCCCCGATACTTTTTCTTTAACAAGAACCATATCTTGTGACAGTGAGAATGTGCGCGAGAGCGTCCATCCGCCAAGGGCGATGAGAACAGCCAACAGCGCAGTAATAATTTTATCATGCATACTAATTACAATTCTCCTTGCTTAAGTCTACCGGTATTTCTTTTGTAAACCAAATCCAAGATGATAGTTTAGTTCCGTCTTGTGTGTAAGTACATCTAGGTCCTACTGCAACACACGAAGTAAATGCAAGTAGTGCTAGTATTAAAAATATTTTTTTTATTATTGACATGATTCACATTCTCCTGTGTCGTCAACGACGACCCCTACTGGTTCCTCTTTTACTTCACGACATTTACAATTATCACATGTACATACTCCATACACATCTGCATGAAGTTCCCCATCACAGTGACAATCACAATTACAATTTTTACACTTTTTCATTTTTTTTCTCAATGTTGTAGAAGTACCTATCAGTATCTTCTGTTTTCCATTTACCTGTGTCTTCTACATTCCAATCTGAAGTTTGAACCTTCCAATCTGGAACTTCATCTCTTACTGTGAACGACATTATGTCCCAGAGGATTCTATTATTAGGTTGTGCTGCATAATTTCCATCATCTAAAGCCATGATGTGAGCGCACTTATGTTCATGCGGTATTTCAGAATGATCTGTATCTACTATATTACTCTCTGGATGTGCCCAGTCAACTGTAAAAAGATACGCTCCCGGGTGGTTTTTCTTATCTTTTCCAAAAAACTTTCCAGAACTTCCTTCTAAGAAATCAAAAGAAGTAACACTAGGATAGTAACTAAAGCAATTCCACAGCTCCAGCTCATCAAGTCTATATCTAGGAATTTCTTTCGGGTCAAAGCCCCTTTGAACGAAGGCACTAATAGGTAGACGATAGAATACTGCACCGTTTTCCATAATAGCATGAAATAATATAGGACGTCCTGTAATCGATGCCAGGCCAAAGATAATGCAGTCTTCAACTTCTCCATGATGTTCTTTAAGATCATAGAGATATTCTCTCCTGATCTGTGAATACATCACAGGAATGTTTGCATTTAAATAGGCCATAATTAAATATATTTATATTTTTCATGATCACTGTCTAGTGTTTTATAATTACACATCAATTCTTCATCTTTGTCAATATCTCTTAAAGCAAATCCCGCATGAGAAAGATTAGGATTATTAGAGTGATTTAAAAATTTTTCATTATCTAATTGTAGACACACATTATCCGATCCAAGAGGTTCCTCATAACCATAAGTTAATAAAAAATTACAAATAACTTTAGGATAAGTCAAAACCTCTTTTTTTGAAAAATTTACCTCGAATTTTTTAGCTAGTGGAGAATCATAATCACAAACTTGAGAACCTTTTTTAATAGGTATATTTGCAAAAACTCCGATACCGTGGATTTTACTTTGGTGTAAGTAGGTATCGAGTAAGATCATGACTCATGTCTTAAGTTGCTAAAAAATATATAGCAATGATTACTACCACGACACCGACCGCTGCTTTTGGATGCGCCTGTGCTAGTGCCCATACTTGTTTAAGTTTGTTCATAGTTTTCTCCTATTTTTCTTTTATTGTACCCCAGTTTTTGCCTTTTTTATAGCTAACTTTGTTAGGTATCAATAAAATTATTGCTTTTTCCATAGTTTCCTTGATGATAGATGCTTTTTTTTCACTGTCAATTGATAAACATAATTCATCGTGAATTTGTATATGTGGTACAATACCTTGTTCGTATAACAAGACCATTGCCTTTTTTGTCATGTCAGCTGCTGATCCTTGAACTAATCTGTTTAACGCTTTGTAAGTAAATGCAGGTACAAAATATTGTGTAAACCAAAACTGTCTTTCTTTTTCTGTAAGCTCTTCATATTTGCCAGGACTTTTAGGGTTTTCTTTTTTAGATTTTACTTTAGAATTATATAATAATTTAAATTTAGACCACGCGTCTTCTCTTGACATAAGTCTAGGAGAAATCCAATTCCCTTTATATTTAATCGTACCATCTTTTTGTTTTTCTTCTTCAAATTCAGAGTCCCACTCCTCAAACTTACGTAGCTTGTTATTCCATCTTTTGTTGACACTTTCATATTTGTCAAACCTACAGAATCTATCTTCAAGAGTGAAAACTAATTTGTTATCCTTAGCAAAATATATTAGATTATCTGATAATTCTTTAACAAAAGGAACTTTTTCATGATAAGTATCGAATAATTTTTTTGCTTGAGCTTTATCTAGATTAAGTTCTTGTTGTAATTTACCTTTGCCCATACCGTAGAATAAACCAAGGTTAATAGTTTTAGCTTGCTCTCTTGGTATATTTGCCATCTCAGCTACAATTCTGTGAAAGTCTGCTTTATCTTTTTTAAATTTACCTCCTAGTTCTTTTGTTTTTGATAGGTTATGTTTAATAGCGTAATGAACAACAATTCTTGGCTCTTGTTGCGAGTAGTCAAAACTACCCCATTCGTGCCCATCTTCAGGTATAAATAACTCTCTCATTTTTTTACCAATATATCCTTTCGCTGGAATCTGTTGTAAGTTGGGATTGCTCATAGAAAATCTTCCGGTGACCGTCCCTCCTTTATCAGATCTAATCTGATTTATATCTGCATGTATTCTTCCATTGTGAAGGTATCCTCTTAATCCTTCAATAAAAGTATTTACAGCTTTGTCAGCTTCTCGGGCTTTCGACACCATTCTTAAAAATCTATTTGAATGTGTTTTTAAATAATCTTTTGGAAGTTTAGGCATTCCAGATTTAGGAGTCTTTTCATAGTTTGTTATTTTTTGATTATGTAATAAATCTTTTATAGAGTTTGCAGACCACAATTGAAGAGTTATTTTAGTGTGTTTTTTTACTATATTTAAAAGATTATCTCTTCTAAATCTTAATTTTTCTCCAAGACTTTTAAGTTTTTGGGTATCTATTTTAACTCCCTTTTCTTTCATTTCAACTAAACAAGGAAATAATCTTGTTTCTAATTCAAAAATCTTTCTACAAGTTTTTTTTTCTTCCTGTACTTTACCATTTTCATCTTTAATTTTTTTAATGTATAGTACTTCGTCTAATTTTTTATCAAACAACTCCCATAATCTTAAAGTTAAATTAACGTCTTGTTTGGCATATTCCTTGGCTATATTAGAAGGCACTTCGTGCATATTAGATATAGCATTTTTTTTAACTCCGTGAGAATCTTGTAAAACTAAAGTTTCTAAATCATGTTTATATTTTCTATCATCAAGGTAATCTTTAGATAAAGCATCTAATGAATATTTAAACCTGTTTTCATCAATAACAGATGCAGCTACCATTGTATCTACAATACGACCTTTAAGTTTTTTACCTGTCACTGTCACTGACTGAAGCCAGCAAACATCATACATAGCATTGTGAAATACTTTTGTAATTTTATCGTTTTGCAAAAGTTTTTTATTCATTTGATCCCAAAACTCTTTCTTCTCATCATCTGATTTAACAACGTCAGAGTGATGTAAAGGGAAGTAAACAGTATCTTTCCCTGTTGCAACAGCGACTCCAGTTATAAAACCATTACCTTTTATTGCACCCGACCCTTTTGTTTTTAAGTTAGGGTCATATGTTTCTATATCAATAGCTACTGTATCTATACCTTTTAAATCTAAATCTTCTGGAGTATTACACATCATAATCTCTTTCTATTGCCATCTGACAGTAATGAATTGCTTTTTCCAAATCTTTCTTTTGTCCTTTCTGCCTGTGCCTGCATAAATATTTTATAGCGTTGCCTTCGGCAAAGGGCAAATTATTTTTATTGATAAATTCCGAAGGTTGGATAGTCATGTTTTTATAATGATCTCCTCCAATTTGTTTTTTATAAACATCACTCATCTTTATCTCCATAAACTTCTCTTTCCATTCTCATTATAAATCTATAAAATTCTTCTTCAGTCATTATTTAAATAATATCTTCTATTCGCTTGTATTCCAGCCAAAGATAACCTTCCGGGAGAAGAACTTCCTATGCTCCAACAATCATTCCTCCCTCTACTATAAGCCGTGTAAGCTAATCTTAGTGGTTCATCTCCGCGTTCTGTATAATAAACTGATAAATCAACTATTGAATTATCAAAAGTTAAACCTTTAACTTTGTGAATGGTGTCATGTTGGACTCTAGGCATTTTTTCCGTGTCCATTCCATTGGCTAAAACTTTTTTAATAAAAGGTATTTTAGGAATTAAATCTTTATTTATCAGGACCTCTGAAAAAGTTTCAAATTTTTTAGCTTCAGATTTTATAAAACCCATGTCAATTAGCTCTTGAATATTATATTCTTTATCAATTAAAGGTTTTAATTTATCGACAGATCCTTTTCCAAAAACTTTTACTGATTTACCCACCAAAGGCCAATAATCCATTATTTGTCTTTTTGAAACTTTGTCATTTCTAAAATTTTTCCAAGTTTTAAAACATCTAAAATGTTTCCTGTCGACGTGAGGGTGGTCATGTGATACAAGTTTATAATCAATACCATTTTTTTGAAGAAACTTGTTTATGTTTTTGTGAGTAGGGTTTCCCCGGTATGTGAACAAAAAAGTTTCATCTGTGTTTAATATTTTTTCAATTAAAATGTCACTTGCTATACATGATTGATCTAAACTAGGAATCCAATATGATTTTCCTATTATTTCTTTAGAATTAGGATCATTAGGGTTTTCTTTTGCTGGAGTCCATATTCTTTCTGCATAAACACCCCATTTTTTCCAGACAGGTGATATTATCTTTTTACATATTTGATTTATAGTCCTACCACATCTTAAACCTTCAGTAAGTTCATTGGCTTTTGACTCTTTTGTGCTTGCTAATTTATAAAAATAATTTGGATCTGATCCGGCATATTCATGAATAGTTTGATCGGCATCACCTACAAAAATAAATCTTTTTGCAAATGTAGCCGCTTTTTGCAAAGCTTTTATTTGAGGTTTACTACAATCTTGAGCTTCGTCTACTATTAAAATATCTATGTCTCTTGGAGTTTCTGCACGGAAAAGAAAATTATCTATCATATCTTCAAAAGATAATTTTTTATGGTCTTCTCTAAACTTATCATATTTCACTTTCAAGTTCTTTAAAGTATGTAATTTATAAGGTTCATATCGTTGCGAATCACATACCGTCCAGTAGTCATCGAAAGTTAGCTCTTTTCCATGTGCATGAGAACTAAATTCATAAAGCGGATGCTTTTTCCATGACTTGGGTTTATTCCAAAACTTCATTTCTACATTTTCACTACAAAACTTTTTATGTTCTGCTTGGTCATACTTTTGTAAAGGTAGATATTCTCCTCTAAAATATGAATGGATAGTACAAATCTGGTTTTCCAATTGATCATCGGGTACATTTTTTAATCCTAGTAAATTATTAACAGCTTTTATAATTTCTTTTGCTGCGGTTACTGTATGAGATAAAACAACTATTCTATCCCAAGAATACCCTTGTAAAAATTCAGTGTAATTATTCTTCAACCATCTATGCGTCTTACCAGTTCCTGGGGGTCCAGGTACAAACTCTGGTATTTTTTCATTATTCATCTGTTTTCCCTGCTTGATTTTCTATAACCACAGATTCTCCTTCCCAAATTATCTGTTCATTATTAATTCCTTGCCCTTGTATTTTCCAAGAAGCACAAGATTTTTCTTTATATTTTCCATGATACTTCTGTGCTTTTAATATGTTTTGCACTTTCATGACGAGATCAACTCTTTCCATACTGACTCTATTTTTTGCTAATTCTTTCTCAAAATTATTTAAATCAAACTCAATTGTTGAGTTTTTTGTATTGTAGTGTGGGAGTTTATGTATAAAAAGCTGTTCTTTATCTGTATAAACTCCTTTCGTGTCTAAATAATCTAAAAACATTCTCTTAAATTTATAATCATCTTCTGCCTCTTTCACATAATCTTCTGATTTCTCTCTCGCATTAAATTTAGAAACCATCATTATCTCAAAGTCTTTTGCTTTTTGTCTTGGAAGCCAAGCACGTGCTTGACTCATCGCTGCGTCATAAAATAGTTTTTGGTTCATAAGGGTTGCTCCATTAACTATTATTCTTCTTTTAAATATCTGGTCTTTTTCTGGAACATTTAAATATACATAATATCTGTCTGCTCCATACTCCACAATCTTCTCAATCATGTCGTTTGAAATTTGATTTGTCATTTCTTGAAATATTCCAATCCAATTAAACAAACCTTGTATGCTTCTATGACTATATCCTGTTAACTCTGAAATTTTATTTACACCAAATTTTCTATCTGTTTTAGAAGTCGTCGTTCCTTTCTTTGATCTTTCTTTGACATCATCATTGGCTACTTCTGCAATTCTAGAAATAAACAAATCTATTTGCTCTTCTGTCCAATCTGAATTTTTTAATAGTATTCCTGCGATCGCAGTACAGTATTCATCTCTTTTTCCTTGGCCCGGATATATAATTGTTAAAGCAGCTGATAAGGCTACTTTACCAACGTCTAAAGACAAATTACCTTTGTATTCTCTTATCTCTTGATATTTTTCCCATCTAACATTTGTTTTTGATTTACTATGTAAAGATCCTGGGACTATTGTATATCTTCTTCTTTCTGTTCTTAATTCACATATCATTGCACCATGGTCAAAATTTTCATAATCTTTTTCAAATTCATCTGGTAAACTAAATTGTTTAAATGGAATTTTATTTTTATTGGACCAAAGATAGTGACTAGAGGGGTTACCCTCTCTTCCAAAAATTGCGCCACAATCATTAACATAATAATTTATAAAATTTTTTACTAATTCATTATCAATGTCTAAATCAACATCGTTATCAAGTCTTAATGCTATTTCTGCTGTGTTGTGATCTCTTTCCCATATATCTTTCTCTATTTTAAAATTTTCATCGGTATATTTTATAATTCCTTTTTTAGGTATACCTTTATAACAAGGTATAATTATCCTTCCTAAATTTAACCAATCTTTATAATCTATAGGTTCTTCGTTCATATTTTTTTTTCATTAAAAATGGGCGGATCCACTCTCGCTTCGCCGCCCACTCCCCGAGGAAATTTATAGGCTAAAAGATTTTTGTTTCTGCTCTTCTTCAGATCCGTGTTTAACTTTTACTAAACCTTTGTTGTTTTTCTCAGCAAAGTTTTTAGCAATTGCATAAACACCTTTATCTGTTACCGGACCAACCTTAGATACATCCCATCCAAACCATGTTCCTTTGTCATTAGACATTTGAACAGTTTTTAGATTATAAATGTGGCTGTATGTTGGCGGTGTGAATAAGCCGTTCTTACCTTGTAGCTTAAGACCCATCATGATTGAATTCCATTTACGACTAATCTTTAATTGAGTAGCCTTCATAGATATCAATGCTGTTGATGGACTTTTACCCATAAGAATCACAAAGTGATTAGCAGTGTTTTCCAGATAATTACCGTTAGGTAGTCTATCCTTCCAAGATTTATCACGAGTAGTTGTACTCACGATATCACTACCTGCGCTGTGGATTGCTACAGGAGCACCGGTACTCGCAGTACCTCTGTCCTGCCATTCGACATATTGTCTTTCATAATGGACTGGTATAACATTTATACCTTTGGCCCCATCATAAAGTTCTTTAGTCACACTATTAACAATCATTCCAGGTTCTGCTGCACTAATAAACTTAGAATCTTGTTTATTAATTTCTGGAGATAATTGTCCCAAGACTTTCAAAAATGGTAACGCAAGATCTTCTTGCGTTATATTCTGAGAGCCAGCATTTGCATCCGCTTCGAATAGATTCGTAGCCAAAGCACCTGCTTCTTCTTTTTTTTGTACTTGGTTCATGTTTCTTTGTTCTTGGTTCATGTTTATTGTTTCCTTTTTATTGTTGTTTTATTTCCAACAAATATGTTGAAAATTTCCGTTGGCATTTCTTTTCCTGCCTCAATACGCTCACGGACTAGCGCTTTCAGAGTCATTGGTTCAACTTTCAACTTTTGTGTTGGTTGAAACCCATGACTCTTCGCAAGTTCAGCATATTTTGCTGCCTTGTTATCTTCGTTGCGACCAAAGGAGACAGATATATCATTCTTGATAATATCTCCAAGGCCATTTGTACGAAGCCAGTTATAGGCTCTATCTTTGTTTTGAGCAGAAATAGTAGCACTATAAAAAGGTTTAACATCTACAGAAGATCCATCCATAAGTTTAAGTTGAGATAAACCCATTTCAGATAGCATTGTTGGAATCACTTCTCCAGATACTCTGTCAATTTCCTTCTTTTTGTTTTTAAGAGCATCTTCCATGATCTTTAATTGATCTTCCATGGCTCTTAATTTCAGAACTTGATCAGATAAAGTTTTAATATTAGTTGTACTTTTTATAACTTCAGTTTGATCTTGTTCCATTTGTTCGGTAAGATTATTCATATTTTTCTAACTCCTTTCTGAGTAATTGTATTTCTTTCTTACATTTCTTAAATGATCGCCACACTAAAATTTTTTTTATATACGCCAAACAAATTGTAGGTAGCATTACTATTTGAGCTAACTTAAAAGTAACAGGAGCTTCAGTAGCCATTGCTTGACTCACTTTATCACTTAATAAAATTTGTTTTTCCGTTTCTAAAAAACCTTTGACCCAAGATTGTGCGTGATCTAAACGTTTTTTAGTTTTATAGTAGTGTCGATCTTTAAATTTATACATTTCTGCTAGTATTATACCAAAACATTATGGCCAAATTATGGCGCATCTTTTTGATATAGGTCTATTTCAATAGAATAATATTTTTTTTCTTGTTTATCCCATTTTAATAGATTGTATTTACCATTTGTCATTTCGGATACTATTGAACAGGCAACTCCTATTATTGCTGGATCTCCTGTTAATAAAAGGTAGTCTTTATTTCTGTATTTTGCTAGTTCTTTTCTTAATTTAAAAATAAGGGGTCCTGGTGAAAATATTATTTGAGAAAGTTCAGGTAATAAAAATTTAAATTTCCCATATTCCGCCGCACCCATAATATTGATTTTAGGTCTTCCTTCTTTAGTACCTGGTATTTCTTGAATAACATAAACAATGGGAGGTTCGCTCCTTTTGTTAATGTCTTCATATCGAATAGTTTTTTCTTCTTTCATTGACAACTATTGTAACATATGATATAATTCGTGTCAAGAAAGAAGAATAAAAAATTATGAATTATAAATTCAAAACAAAGCCCTATCAGCATCAACTAGATGCTCTTGAAAAATCTTGGAACAAGGAGACCTTTGCATATTTCATGGAAATGGGAACTGGTAAAACCAAAGTTCTTATAGACAACGCCGCAATGTTATATGATAAGGGTAAAATTAATGGTATATTAATTGTGGCTCCCAAAGGAGTTATTGGTACATGGTATAATCAAGAATTACCTACTCATTTAGCGGCCCATATTGTTTCCAAAACTGTATTATGGCAAGCTAATATTAATCAAAAACAACAAGATAAATTAGATACTTTATTTGAATCTGGAGAAGATCTTCACATTTTAATTATGAATGTGGAAGCCTTTAGCACTGAAAAAGGGGCTATTTTTGCTGCTAAATTTTTAAATTGTCATAAAACCTTAATGGCTATTGATGAAAGTACCACTATTAAAAATCCTAAAGCTAAAAGAACTAAAAATATAATTAAATTATCCAAACTTTCTAAATATAGAAGAATATTAACAGGATCCCCTGTTACTAAAAATCCTCTAGATTTATATTCTCAATGTGAGTTCCTTGATCCTTTCCTTTTAAATTTTGCTTCTTATTATTCTTTTAGAAATAGATATGCCGAAATGAAACAAGTAAATGTGGCAGGTCGAACCATTCAATTAGTTGCTGGTTTTAAAAATTTAGGAGAACTTTCTGATAGTGTTAAAAATTTTTCATATAGAGTTTTAAAAGAAGATTGTTTAGATTTACCTCCAAAAATCTTTATGAAAAGAACTATTTCTTTAACTAAAGAACAAGAAAAAATATATAATCAAATGAAAAAAGAAGCATTAGCTTATTTAAATGGAAAAGTTGTATCTACGGTTAATGTTTTAACTCAACTAATGAGATTACAACAAATTACATGTGGACATTTTGCCGCAGATGATGGATCTATTCAAAAAATAAAAAATAATAGAATAACTGAGTTAATGGATACTTTAGAAGAAACAGAAGGAAAAGCTATTATATGGGCTCACTATCAATACGATGTTAAATGTATTATTGAAGAAATTAAAAAGGTCCATGGTCCGTGTTCCGTGGTCGATTATTATGGGTTAACCCCTCAAGATCAAAGACAAAAAAATAAGGACGCTTTTCAAAATGATCCTGAAGTAAGATTTTTTGTAGGAACACCCCAAACGGGTGGATATGGAATAACCTTGACTCAAGCGCATACGGTTATTTATTATTCTAACGGTTATGATTTAGAAAAAAGAATTCAATCAGAAGATAGAGCCCATCGT
>Ga0080013_1006032_pt1 | contig 10971 bp, 7 predicted proteins | sample ETNvirenome_6_85_FD_69236 | JGI IMG/M metagenome (GOLD analysis project Ga0080013, IMG submission 69236) | Marine viral communities from the Pacific Ocean - ETNP_6_85 (SPADES assembly) (version 2) | ecosystem: Environmental > Aquatic > Marine > Oceanic | place: Pacific Ocean | collected 2013-06-19
CACTTTGAACTACCATTCCGCCAGCTCCACCAGCCCCTGCGGCAGTTCCACCTTCACCCATACCAGCATTAGCACCACCACCACCACCAGAGACAACCATAACATCAACAACACCATCTTTACCCTGAGCAATTACATTAGATGATCCAGTAAATGTAAGTGATTTGTAATTTACACCTCCAGTACTATAGTAAGTTTCTACTGGTGCCGTTCCCGATCCACCCCACACCAACTCCATTCCAGCTTTTCTTCTACTTATATTTTGAGGTACTAAAATAAAACTCATATCTTCACCTAATAAAATTAAAATTTATAATAACTCTTTGTTTATTATCTGTACAACTAACACCACAATGTTCTAATTCAGTTGGAAAAATTACTAATCTATTTTCAACACAATCAATCTTTTCTTTTCCTTCTTTGAAAATAGTATAGCCATTATTTGTATTAACATAAAATACAGCGGTCTCTGATTTTAAATCATAATCAGTATGCCAACCGGCTATCATATCTTTCTCTGGTGCTACTGTTCTTAAATTTGCTTTAGCTCTTATTAAAATACGACTTTCTAATATTTCTATTATCGGTTTAATAATATCAAAATATTCACTACCAATATATCCATACTCATTACTGTCAACATAAAACGAATGAGTCAATTGAAAATCATTTATATCATCACAAGCAGTATACTCATCAATAGTGTGTCTATTAAAAAACCACGGAAATGCTGGACTAAGTAATAAATCTTGTATTTCTTTTAAATCAATTTCACTAATTGCATTATTGATAATTTTCATAATTTACTCCATAGTTATTATACCTTACATTTTAATGTAAAACGAACACCTTGACCTGGTGTAGCACCTATTGCGGTAATTTTAAATGTTAAGCGGTCGTTCACAGCAAAAGATGTTGTAGAAAGAGTACCAGCAGACAGACCTGAACCTGAAGCAAATTGTGGTTTAGTAGAATATATAGTTGTTCCATTTTTTAATATATCAAGAATAGTATTTCCACTAGAAGCAGTATCAGCATAACCAGACTCCCCAACAAATGTTCCAGTACGAGCCATAATCAATTCACCATAAGTAGCTACAACAACATTTTCTTTTATCATATCTTTATCAAACCCAGCAGTAAATGCAATATCATATGGTAGATCAGTAAGTGCTGAACCATCCCATGCAGGCATTGTACCTGTTGTGTTTAATTTAGCATCTGTTACTGCGTTTGCCGCTATTTCACTTGAACCAACTGCGTTTGCTGCTATCTCAGTTGATGTAACTGCATCTGCAATTATCTGTGCATTTGAAACTGTTCCAGATATGTCACCACCAACAACAGCTGTAGTAGCATCAATAGTGTCAAAACTAATGTTGCCTTGACCATCTGTTTTTAAATATTGGCCAGGGAGACCATCAGGTAAATTTAATTCTCCAATACCAATTTTATTGGTAAGATCAACATTATACAAATCTTCTCTTGCTAATGGAAATCCTCCTAGCGTTGCTCCGTCATGTACTACAACAGTATCCTTATCCAAATCAACCGTTATTTCACCTACAGCACCCATAAAAGTACTATGTTCTGTAGTTGTACCTCTTCTTCGTTGGACTCGTTTAGCCATATTATTTCTCTAAAAGTTTTTTAACAAGTTGTTTAAGTTCTGCTATTTCACTTTTCATATTATTTATAATAGCAATTTCATCTTCTTTTTGTTTCTTTGCAGCCCTGTAATTCTCTAAAGCATTTCTATTAGTATTTAAAACAGCCTTTGAATCTATATCTCTTTCATATTTTGTATTTTCTATTTTCATATTATGCTAAAGCAATTACCCGAAGGTCTTTGATCAAAGGTATTTTAGTTGTACTTGCAGAAGTCATAACAACTTTAATTGCAAATGTTTTAAAATCAGGATATGTACCACCAGCTACATATTGAGTATTAGCAGTAGAAGGATTAAATTCCAATTCTAAATATTGATTATCATCATCGGATGCTGAAACAGTATTTGTATTTGTTGTCTCACTCATTAATACCCATGGACGATTATCAAAAGTATTCTCATCATACTGGGATAACACTTTATAAAAAACTGAGATACCAGTTCCTGCTTGTCTATTAGCTGTCATGAATACAGATAAATCTGTTGCATCAAATCCATCTTTTAGATTTACCCGTCTTGTAATATAACGTGCTGTTGCATCACCACCCTCTGCATTAGCTTCAGGTGAAGTTGGTGATACTGTAACATTATTAATAATATTCTCTACTGTAATAACACTATTTCTTTTCGTATCAATTACTGGAGAAATATGTGTACTATCAGATACTAAGGAAGCTCGTGTTACATAACTTCCAGCACTTGTCGTAATTTTCTTTTGTGTGGAAAGTTTATGATTAGTATTCTGGATAATTTCAGAATAAGTAGTATCTAATACACCTGTTCCTTCATCAGACATTTTAACTCCCCAAAAAATAGAAGTCTTATTTATTCTAACTTCTTCGGGAACAATTTGAATCACATCTGCTTTAACATTCGCTGCGGAAGTTCCGTCTTTAAAGACTGCATTAGCAGTAGCACCTGTAGTAAATACTGCCCTATTCAATTGAAATGTCAAATCTTGATTTTGATTAGCACTCCAAGTACTTGCATTTTGTGATTTAAATAATACACCTGCATATGGTTGTTCAGAAACTTTTCTTGTCGTTCCAAGAATGTTGTCACCCATTTCAGAAATATATGCTTCATACTTCAAACTATTACTTATTGCTACAATTGCATATTCTCCAGGTGGTAGATAAACCAATGACGGAAAAGTAAATTTAGTAGCCATTGATGCATCATCACTTACATTAACATCGGCTGGTAATTTATTAACTTCGGAAAATGGTATAATAGTTTTATCTGGATAACCATTCAAAGTACTTCTAATCTGTACTGTTACAGGAAGATTATCTGAATCTTTAGATTTAAAATATAAGTCTAAGTCTGTTAGAAAAATTCCATCAGGATAAATAACTGAATCAACCAAGAAGGTTTGAGCCAATGGATCAATCCAACCAACTGTTCTTGATCTTGCAAAAGTATTTGTACTAGTTCTAAAATCTGTTGCTGAACCCATTCCCAAACTTCGTACGGTTGGAACTCTTGTAGATACAACTACATTTTCTTTTGACTGTAACAATCCTTGTGCTTGATATACAACTTCACCATATGTTCCAGCACTTACTAAGTCTGCTGTTGTATTATCAACCAATAAGAATTGTCTTTCACCAGTTCTAAATCTAAGAGTATCACTGTTTGGAATGGAAAAAGTTAGACCACTAATTGAACCAGATGAATCTGTATAAATTGCATCACCCAAAGAACCTCCAGTTGGAGTACAATAAGCAGCTACATCAGTACCATCAAAGAATGGATACACTCTTGTACTTGGTTTCATTCCGGTTACAGATATAACTATATCTCTTGCTCTTATAAATGGAAGAACTGATACATCAACAATCCTTTCACCGATATTAGTTCTTACAGTATCAACTCCAGTAATTTCTGTACGAATTCCTGTTCTTGTTTGTTGTATGTCTTGTTGTACTGTTTCCGTCAGAATTTGAAACCATCTACCTGAACCTCCGTTTGACGTTGATGAAAGTACTCGTTCTCTACCAGTCCCCATTGTCTGCCAATCACCCCATTGTGAGCCAAATCCTAATCCAACTAGATTTTCCCAGCCATCATTCTCACCATTGATATTAACAACAACTTCAGGTCGTGTAGTAGTATCAATCCAATTATCATTCGGTGGTGTTAGGTCAACTGTTCCAATCCAAGCTAATACTGCGAATGGATTAATATTAATTGATTTGCTTGCTACTGTTTGTGTTACAAATGCTGTTGCAGTATACGGTAATGTAATTAGATCACCTGTTTTCTGAATACCCGTTGTTTCAGGGTCACTTGCATCGTATATCACATCTGTTAAATTAGATGTAAATGGTGACCTTAATATTTTTTCATCAAAGTCAATAGCACATTTATAATCAGCAGAAAAAACATTACCAATACTATGACCATTATAACCATCTACAAGAATTCCATTTTTAAATCTATCATAACCATTAGAATCTTTAATAACTAATTCTTCTGCTTCTTTTTCAAGTAATGAAAGTGTGGTATAATATTCTAAATTATTAATTCGTTTTTCAAGTTTACCAATATCCCTCATTGTATATCGTTTGTTCTCAATATATTCAGGTGTTACATCACTTGAGTTAAATGTATAAGCTGGAATATAAACAGTATATAAATCCATCGTTCCATCAAGTCGTTGAGGAGGAGCAGCATTTAATGATGGTACACCTTTATTCACTCCAAACTTTTTTTCTTTACTTAAAAATATTCTGTCTATTCTTGGGAGATAATAACTGTAATCAGCAGACCAATTCGTATTTGGTTTCGGCAATTCAATATTTTCCATTGTGGTTGCACCGTCTGTCCTTCGTGGTCTAAAGTCAACACAATCTCTCAACTCAACTTTTGTTCCTGTAACAGGACTTAGGTAAGTTGGAATATTTTCAAATCCTATTGCAGCTGAATAAGAATCAGCTGAAAGATATCCAACACCAGAGTGGGTAAAGAAATCATAGACGATTGCTATTCTTCCAAAAGGTCCTGTCTCACCTGCTTTAAGTTTTATACTTCCGTGATCATAAAAGTTATCTCTCTGTCCAGTATCTAATTCATACTTCGCAGTAATATCAGTATCACCAGCAGCTACTGAAGATACTGTTTTTATAAAATTGCTAATTCCACCAGTAATAGGTTCTACTATAAAAGTTCCCAATACTGGAACATAAGTTACACTAGTCGTATTACCAGCACCAAGAACAACAATTCCTGTTGCACCTGAAGTTGCACCAGTAATAGTTTCACCAGGAGTTAATGTTTCAGCCGTATTTGCTACAGTCAATGTTGGTAATACTGCATCAGTACCAGCCACACCAGAATCATATACTGCGTGTATTTTATATACATCTGATTTAGCTATTGAATCAGATGATAAAGCAGTAGTATTAGGACCAGTTATATTTAAGACATTACTTTTTGAAAGTGATTTGATTTTTTCTTGTTTACTATCAATATTAATTGTTGCAATAATATCAGCTGTAAATACTGTTGAGCCACTATCATCATCGAAGGTAATAGTTTGATTCGTAGGACCATTGACTGTTACTGTTTCATTTACACCATCAAAGGCAATTAACTCACCTACCGCATAACCGCCACCAGCTACCTTACAAGTTGCTGTATAATACTCTTTTTTATTAGTATCACTTAATGCACCAGTACCAAAAAATGTTTCAGTAGCACCAGCAGTTGATATTGTTGCTTGACCCCCTGCAAATTGAACATTTTCAAAAGTTCTTTTGATTGTATAACTAGTATCAATAACACCATTTTCATCACGAATTGTTTTAATAGTATCCTGTGGTAATTTAAATACTAAACTATTATCAGATGTTTCAAATAACTTTGTAGCACCACTTACTTCACCACCCATTTTACCTGAATCATCAATATCACAATTCGCAATAGTAGCAACAGGTGTTGTTGATGCATCTACAGGAACGTGTATACATTCCGTTTCTGCAAAGGCCACCGTAGTACTAGTCATTACAATATCATACAAATACATATTCAGAACTTGTACTGCACCAGTACCGGAAACATAATCAATATTTCTTACCTTTGCTGTACCAATTTTACTAGTCGCATAATCATTGGGTGTTCCTTTATTAACATTTGTATATGTCACATTATGCAAATCAACTTCCTGATGAGTTGTAATATTAAACAACCCTTCATAACTTGTGACAACTACATAGTTTCCATATTGCATCAACCTATCAAAATTATTTACATTGGTAATACTTCTTGCTCTATCTAAAGTAACATCAGTTGCTATAATAGTTTCGTGTTCGTGACCTTCAATAAATGCTTTACCTGGGTCAAGTCTAACATTAAATTTTGTTGGATCAGATGAATGATCTTTCAGTTGCGGTGAGAAAGCTCTTACAGTATAACTTCCTGATTCATCATATGTCCGTCTTGCGAATGTTTCTTCTAATACAGAGTAGACTGGAATATTAACATCTATTTCTTTAACGCCAGCATTGACTCTTAACAATTCATAAAAATCTGTATCATCAGTTGAAGTTAAAGTTTTCTTTGCTAGGGCAAGAGAATATTTTAATCTATCTGCACCTGGAGCTGCGTAGTTATATGCACCTTGTGCATTGTCCAATAAGGTTGAATCTGTACCAGAACCAATTACTGTTTCTGATACTGCTAATCCTGTTTTATATGAAGGTGTATTTGTATACTTGTCTAAGATTAAAGTATGTGCTGTTACATTAATAAAATTTCCATTAATATAAAATACTCCAGTATCAATTGATATAGCACTTCCCTTTCCTGTTGCCGAAGAACTTGCGGCCATTGCTGATATAGATAAATCAGTAGCACTAATTCTTTCACCAGCAGTAAACACTGAGGCAGTTGATACTGTTGCTGTTGCAGTGGCACCAGACCCACCTCCACCAGCAATACTTACAGAAGGTGCTGAAGTATATCCAGATCCTTTATTTGTTACATTGATTCCTATAATAACACCACTATCATTAATAACAGCTACTGCAGCGCCACCAGTTCCAACACCACCCGTAATTGTTACAGTTGGTGTCGTAGTATATCCAGTTCCACCAGCAGTTATATCAATTCCTTGAATACTATCAGTAACAGAATCACCTGTAATATATTTTACAAAAACAGTATTAGGATCACCTGTAACAGAATCAATGGCACTAGTGTTTAATACAAGTGCTTTAGTTCCTGATGTAGAACCAACAATTGTTTTATCAGCAAAAGTTGATGCAGTAATATCAGTATTATTATACTGTGCTTGTAATTTTACATATTCATATTCTAAATTTAAAACAAGTTCACCACCTGTTACTTTACTTCCATTTTGAAAAACATGATCCCCAAATTTCTTTATTTGATTTCTAAGAATACTTTGTTCTTGGGTCAGTTCTCTTGCTTGCACAGGCAGAGCTGCCTTATACAAAACTTGATGAAAGTTTTTATTATCTTCAAAATCATCAAAGTAAGGACTTTGATTTAAATTTACATTTATATTAGCTGTCATTTATTTAACCTTTTTTAGAATTCTGCAACGATTTTAATATCTTCAGTTTGATCTGCTACCCTATTGATTGGAGCTCTGTATTCAACATAAATAATTTCTCCAGAGTCCTCATCTAATTCACCTGCACCTTCACCGGGATCACCTTCACCCTGAGGACCATAATATGTTGAAGCTGATGCCAAAACATTATTTACTGTTGGATTAGCAATCAAAATAACTTTTCTGAAATCATCACCTACTGGAAAGTCACCAGAACCATCAGCACCGATTAATCGTGAATTCATCATAACAAATGCTCCACCTAATTCTGATACTACATTCTTTCCGTGTCCACCTGGAGGACCAAATCTTGGTTCAAGAGTACAACCACTTCCAACACCACCAGTAATTGTAGCTGTACCAGAACGATATCCAGTACCAACTGTTACCATAGAAACTTTTTTAATTACGCCAGATTCAATACTTGAAACTCTTGCTGTAGCTGAAGAACCTTCTAATGTTGTGATACTTACAGAAGGCATTACTTCATAAACGCTAGTAGTATCTGGATTTGTTGTCCATGTAGCAACAGTAGCAACTTTTGTTGTTCCATTATAATCTGTAATAGTTCTTAATTGTCCGTTACCAGTACCAGAAGTAATATAAACAGACATAGTGTTATATGTATAGTCAACGGCAGAAGCACCTGATTCTAATGTAATTGTGGTTGCTGATCCAGCTTGTGCTGTTCCAGCATTATCAATATAAGATGTTCCACCAGCAGTTACATCAATATGTTCTAAAGCACCGTCTACTGCTGCTTGTTGAACATCCCATTGAGTTGAACCATCATCAGCGGAAAGATATTTCATTGAAACCCAATCTGTCGTAACAAATTTTAATATATCAGCTACAGGAATTTGATACATAAATTTCCATCTATATTTATCCTCTGTCTCAATAATATCAGTTGAAGTACCCGTAGGTGGAAATGTAGAAGCAGTACCACCGTAATTACTAATACATTTATAAACACGATATGCAGAAGTAAATACAAAAAAATCTTGATCAATGATATCATCTGTTAAATGATCATATTCTTCATAAACTGTTCCCGAAGTCCAATCCACCCTTTTTAAAACATGAGATACATCAGAGGTTCCAATTAACTTTGCAGCTATCATATCATTGTGATGTATATAAGGTGCCTGTGTGGTATCAATAGGTGTCGGGATAGATGTATCAGAGAAACCTGAACCAGCATATTGACCGGCACCAGTACTAGCCCATTCGTCTTTTTTTCCTATCATCAGATATACATTGTTATCCTCGAAAGAATTTATGAATGAATCTGCGTTATATTTTCTAAATGCGTTACCGACTATTGCTGTCATAATGTGTTTCCCTTTTTATGTTAATTTAATTATATTTATAATACTTTTTAAATATTTACCAACTTGGTGGTAAGTTTGTAGCCTCTGTTCCAGTTGTATATTGTGTAATAGTAGCGTGCGAAACTCGTCTTGTTTTCAGTCCATCAAATAAACAAAACTCAGCCAATTGACGGTCTTTAAAATATGATATTGGTGAACCTGTTTGTGTTCCTGTTCCTGTCTCTTGGCTATACCCACCCTGCTTTTTGAATTTTAGTCTATCTACATTTCTTCTTATAGGTCCGAGATGTAATTGTGCAAATGTATTAGTAAATTCAGCCACACCACCAATTGCTTCATAATTATCTGTTTCTGAAACACTACCAGTTATTAAACCCCATTCCTCAAACTCTGTTGCTACTTCATAAACAAATCTATAATCTTCAAATCCACCAGATATTAAGTATTGTATTCCTAAATCCAATTCGTATATTTGACACTTATTTGGTATTGGATCTGCAATACAAGAACCATCAGGATTCTTGTCTCTACAGAGACAAGAATCAACTTTTACATCTGCAACAACTGGTGCTATTGTTCCATGATGAAATATAATTGTATAAAAAGATCCTCGTGGAGGGGGTGTAATTTTTAAATTTAAAGTTGCCGTTGATACAATTTGTAACTTACCAAATAACGCAAGACCAGCTGGATGAACAACTCTCTTTATAACATCTCTCCATCCGTCTATTGATTGACCAGATGTAATCTCATATGAAAATGATTGATAATATCTACTGTCTTGTAAATACTTAGCAGAAGAAAGAAATCCATCATCATTCGCAAATCCTATATTGAAACCATCTTCATAACCACCAACAACAGCTGTTGCAGTTGCTGTCCCATCACCCAAACCACTAAAATCCAAAGTAGGTGCTGTTTTATATCCAAAACCATTCTTAATAATCTTCAAAGTTTTAATTCCACCTACATCAGAACCAGACAAAGTAATAGTTGCTCCAGTACCAGACCCACCACTAACTGTTGGTATAGAAGTATATCCACTTCCACTATTCTCAATTTCCAATGCTGTTATTTCACCAGAACCTCCAATAGTCTTTACAAGTATACTAGCTGTTCTTCCATTAATATTTTGTTTTCCAATATTATCAATTGTCAATTTATCTCCAACAACATATCCTGATCCAGCAGCTGTAATAGTAGCTGCTGTAATACTTCCTGTTGTTAAAGTATCAATTGTAATAAGTGCTCCGGATGCACTTCCACTATAACTAATAGGAATAGAAGAACCAACTGTATAACCATTACCCGCATTGGTTATTGTATAACCAGAAATCATTCCATTAAGTATAAATGTATTTGTTCCGTCTGTTATAGTTTCGGATGTTAAAAATGTTCCTACAACATTAGAAAGAAAAATAGTTGAAACAACGGATGAACCAATATGTTCTTTTAATATAGACTCGACCAATGCAGTAGCACCTGATGTTCCACCAGTAATTGTTTTACCAGACAAATCAAAAGCCGCATCAGTTCCACTTGTATCAATTGTTCTTATGATTTTCTTTTTTGTATATTTACCGTCTGATGCTCTCAACATATCAACAGAAGGATAATAAAAATCTATTTCTTCTTTGTAAAGTAATCTAAAAAGAAACTCAAAGGATTTTTGGCTACCTTTAGCACGATAAAAATCTCTAAGATGTTTTAGAACAAATGGCTTATTGGCATTGGCAAATATAACTTCCGGAATATCTTCACCAAATTGTTTTTTGAAATACTGTAAGAAGTCATCTGTTGTCTTATCAAGGTTAGCATAGTTATTAAGATTACCAACTATCTCATATGGTTTTCCTTCTTGTTCCATATACTCATAGTAAGCCTCTAGGAAAGCAACAAAGGTAGTATGATCTTGTTTTACAAAATCAGGAAGTTGTCCCTCTACCTTGACTGATATTCTTTCGTCAAGTGTTGGATGTATTGGTTGATTTGGACTTACTACTGCCATTTATTGTTCCTTTATTTTATTCTACTATTACCCAACTAGTTGTATCTTCATCCCACTCATACATTTTACCGTCATCTGGCATTGGAGTAGGTGCTTCCCATCTGCAAGTATCTTCATCTAGCAACCAAGATGGATATGGTTGTGGAGATATAAAAGCATCTCTGGTTTTGTCGTAAGTGTAACCTTTACCAGCATAGTTTTTTCTAAAATTATTATTATAACTTGTTTGTACCCATCTAAATGAGTCACCAACTGCACCAGAGTTTATGAAATCCTGTTCAGCAACTATGACTCGTTGAACTATGTTGTCGTTATCTATTTCTGCAAAATGACTCATTTTTTATTCCTTTATTTATTATTGAAATTTGTATCTAATGA
>Ga0080013_1006034_pt1 | contig 10966 bp, 25 predicted proteins | sample ETNvirenome_6_85_FD_69236 | JGI IMG/M metagenome (GOLD analysis project Ga0080013, IMG submission 69236) | Marine viral communities from the Pacific Ocean - ETNP_6_85 (SPADES assembly) (version 2) | ecosystem: Environmental > Aquatic > Marine > Oceanic | place: Pacific Ocean | collected 2013-06-19
AACAATCCATTCAAAAAAAGATGCAGATAGCGTTTAGACTCCTGCATACTGTATTTTATGTATAGGTAGGGTAGTTATAGATAGTTAGTATAAAGAATAGACCCTTTTTCTATTATATCCCGCCGTTTTTTGTTCTAAAGAGTTCATGTATGAGGTATTTTATATAATCCTTTGTCCATTTTATCTTGTCTCTCATGTTTATAAGTTATTGTAACACTCGTTACAGGTTACTTCTTCCTTGTGCATTGTTTCATTTACCTCTCTCCTAAACACTCCGCCGTAACTGGATATGTTTATTCCACAGGCTGTATAATGTGAGAATAAAGAAGCGTAATGAATCATGTTATCTATCACCCAACAAAGTAGTAAAGTGGAATACGTCAGGTAGCTTCCAGTTATTCCGGTGGGTTTCTTCCACCTCTGTTTCATCCAATATGCCGAACCACATAGAATCAGGTTTTACTTTCGCTTTGAATCCGAAAGATAAGAAACGCTCATACAAGCGTCCAACCCAGTGAGCAGGTACTATGTACTCATAGAACACCCACTCGCTCTCTACGAGCGTTGTGCGAAGCCTACCACCCATGCGCTTGATGTAGCCAGTCATGTCCTCTATGGCTGTATCGTGGTTCTTAGTCCAATGACCAATATCATCAGCCTTGCCACGTATTATCATTGTTTCATAGTTTTGTTTCATCATTGGATTCATTTCTCTTATAGATAAATTGGTGGGGCAACAACAGAAGTAAAGCCTTTGGGTATATTGTAGGTGATGAATCAGAGTGATGTTTGTAGGTAGTGAGTGCTTGAAGATATTATCCGCGGACTCTATCTATAGCTGCAAACTACGTCAGGGACATTTGCATGTGTCTACGCTAAAGGGAAACCATTTGACCATATTCTATTGTCACCCCACCGCCCAGTGGGTCAGAGTTTAGATAGCTACCCTAAACCCCTACATATAAGTATACTACCAATGGCAGTATGAGTCAAGCATTAGATTTTAGATACTTGCATAGCACCCATCCTTTCCAAGACTCTCGAAATAAACGGTACGGGTTCATCTGCCACAAGGACAGTATAACGGCGTACCGTCGGCATCGGTCTAGTCGTTTGAAGCTATCCCCACTATTACTCCCGCAGACACGATCAATGCCTGAGACAGATAGCTAGATAACAAGATGCCTAAGTAAGGTTCTTCTCTCTGCGTTACCCGACTACTGTCTTATACCAGATTTACGTCGGAACAGTTTGCGGGGAGCGACCCCTACCCAAACCTTACCTGCATATAATGGTAACACACAAACACCCGAAGATGTTGCAAGAATGTTACGAAGTTACCACACTTTCTTCAACTAAGTCTAGTTTTCTTATCACTTCATGTTGTGTAGCAATAATCTCAGAGATGGATTCAAGTAATTTATTATTTGCCTTGATTGTCAACCCTGATACTATAAGCTGATGTTGCTGGATACTATTTCGTACTTCAATAAGTTTATGAAGTCCTGCGTAGGCTTTTACTGCAACGTCATTATATTCTATTCTAGTTGTCATTGTATATATCTACTCCATAGTTATAAACTAAATCTTCTTTTGACCACTTCTCGCCAGCTTTCGGCAACTTGCCGTAGCCCTGTTGAGACAGAGCCTCATGGTACTCTGGGTAAGGCAGCACACGCATACCCACGTACCCATACTCCATGAAGTGGCTCTGGACGATGCCTGTGTACCTCACAGGGACACGCATGTCCACCTTGTCACCCACTTCTGGAATGTCTCCCTTACCTGACCACATGACCAAGTTCTTGTCGCTATCTAAGAACAATGGGGTGGGCTTATCTCCGACCGACCGTTCTTTATAGGGAGAATCTTCTTTCAATACGCTATCGTATTCACTTCGTTTGAACCTAGCCATTACACTTCTCCTACTCGTAGGGTAGCCAACCGGACATTTGCACACCATCTTCTCGATAGAACCAGTTTACATCAAGGGTTGGATACTTCTCAACTATTGCATTGTAGATACCATTGGGTGGCTCCCATGCGGTATCAAAGGACATACTTATACTATCTTCGCCCGCATCTATATTGTAGGCTGTCAAGTCACCGTCATGGTGAGGGACTAAGTTCCACTTCGTTCCCCAGTTATCGTTACGCCAGTTCCACCAATCAGGCATTACATTATGGAGTTCTTTCTGTACACCATTGTTATGTGTGCCATCTTTCTTAGGCTTCTTGTAGTCAGGCTCCGGTAGAACCTTGTTGAAGTCTAAGACAGCTTCACCTTTATGGTCAGTGAAACATTCCTCTTTGAACTTCTGGATAACTTCTTCGTTACCGGATACGTACACATCGTTACTGCACCAATTAGGCATTTGTAAGTTCCTCTACATCAATATACTTATCTGAGTCGCTTGCCCACTGATAGTCATACGACCTTTTTATGTCTGCCCCCGTTGGGAACAGCCCAGCGTCATCTAAATCAGTAAGGGCTTCTACAAGTGTATCAGCTTCTTCTTCGTTGTCAAATACTACTTGCATTGTAATTATAGTTTTCATGCTGACTCCTTTGTTGAATCTCTCAGGTACTCTGCGTAGTCAATCGCCTCATCTACACAAACCTCACACCTGCCACTCTCTGCACAATAGCAGCCTAATTCAAACTCATGGTCTGTATCGTCTGTGTGGGTAGACTTTGGTTCCAGACATTCCCCGCACTCATAATCAATATCTTTTCTAATCATTTCTCGATGAGTTCTCCCATGTCAAATCTATACTGAACACTTCATATTTCTCCCCATGCCAGAGGATGGTTTCTATTCCATCATCCCGCTGACTAGGTATCTGTTCCGCAGGGTCATCTAGAACTGGAAAGATATGTAGCAAGGCGTTGTCACTCAAACGCAATGCAGGTATCTGCTCCATGTAATAGTTATCCCTTACCCATGCTTTCATTATATACCCTCACAGGCGCATTGGACAAACACCCCGTCCACTTCTTCTTCATGTGTGCAGAAGTGAGGCTCATGCTTATGGTCACAACAACTGCCAGCATCTTCTGTTTCTTCCCAACCTGACACTTCGTGGAACTCTAACATCTCGTCGGAGTCAAGAATATGTGCTGCAACCATATCAGATAAATTCAAAGCAAGTTCATCAAGGGAGTCACAGTTCTCGTAGTCAAAGTCTCCTTCCTCTGGCTCATTGAAGTCTGCAAGTATATCACCCAAGATACACTTTACAGATTCTTCAAGCCTAGCTTCTATTTCGTTGAACTTCATATTACCCACCCATTCTTGAAACGTATTCAAGTTCGCTTTTGTCACCATCTACAATAACTTCGTAACAATCCACACACTCGACAGACACATTCACAATAGGGTCGCCGTAAGTAGCCACCTCTATCTTGTGTCCTATGTGTGGTACAATCTTCTCGTAATACATTATAATCCTAACTTCCGCCTTTGGTAATCTTTGACTCTAACCCCATTGGGAGAACCACCATCTAATATATGGTCTGATATATGTACGTCCCGTATATGTTTGTTACAGAGTTGGCAACGGTTTGAATCTTTACTTCTACGGCTGATTAGAAATACATGTGGATTATCTACCGTACCACAACGCTGTGGGCTAACCATTACAATCCTAACTTCTCTAGTTCAATGTCGTACTTCGATGGATATAGTGTATCACATTCGCAGTCCATGTCATAATCTTTATACTGTGGGCAATCTTCGTGGTGTTCCTCACCGTCTATGTGCGCCCAATCCCTACTGGTCATTCCGTCTGGATAGTTACTCATTGTCTTACTAAGTTCTCCTGTGTGTATTTATTGTAACACAGGTATGCGTCCGATGCGTTAGTGTACATATCGCTTTTGATATATTCTCCTTTGGGTGTAATTATCTGTACCAACCAATACCACTCTGCGTTCCAGTAATTCATGTCGTTGGGAGCAGTAGTTCTTACAAGGTCTATATCGTTACCATTAGCAAGAGTATCTGTTGCAAGCGTATGTGTCGTAGTAATCATTTGCGAACTCATTTCGTTACCCCCAGAAACTCGCCACAAGTCCAAGCCGATGTTTGTTGAACGCCTGTTCAACCCGTTCCCTATTGTCGTGACCCCACACAACTAACATAGAACCCGCACCCGCACCCGACTTACCTTTAGTCCCATCAGGCTTCAAGAATTGAAGTCTGCCCTTGAAGAAAGCAATCGCATTAGAGTACCTAACGATTTCGTGAAACCACTTTGTGTCGGTTCTAGCAAATACAAGGGCGATTCCTCTACCACCGGATTGAGCATGGGTAGCTAATTTACTAAGCCACGCAGGGGTATCTAAGCCGTAAGGGGGATTCATAAACACGTTATCAGTTGTATCCCACGGAGTAAGAAGTCCGTTCTGCTCAAACGTGATGAACCTCTTAGCGGGAACAGTTCTGAACCCACCCTTTGGGGGAGCGCATGGGTCAAGGTCAAAGTCTATATTCAGTTGCTCAAACAGCGTCGGTGGCGTGTACCACTCCTTTGACTCATTGTATGTAGACTCATGTGTAAATCCACGACTAGGCATTTCGTATCAAATTCTCCTGTGCATATTTATAGTAACACGCTTCACATTGTTCTGTCGATTGTACCACTATCGGATGCCCCATGCAACTCTCACAGTGGACTCCCTCTATGTAACGAGCGGAGACACAGTTGAAGCATTGGCATGTGATATCATGTACTGTATTCATTTAGGGTCGTTCCCCGTCTAAGTGGCGTTCGCACACTGGCATTGTTGCCGACAGTCGTTCTCCTAGTAGTGAGATAGTTCGGGTTATCCATGTGTCTGCGTTATTGAAACAGCTAGTGATTGAACACATTGTTATGCCTTTACTATCAGACTATTCTTCTGTTTTACCATGTCATACACATCTTCCGAAGCAATGTCTATAAATACATCAGTACGGTCTATAGATGTTATACCCTCATGCTGTGCATCGTCAACTTGGTCACAGGCTTCTTCAAAGCTAGGAGCGTCTACCTTATAGTATGTAGCTATTGTAGAATACTCTACTAGATAGAATGTCTCAGGAGTATGTTTAGTTTCTCTAGTATACGTGCCCGATTCATCATCTCTAACCAGTTGTGTGTACATTCCCATTAGTCGTAATCCTCAATAGAGTCGCCCTGTTTCAGTAAGGCGTTTATTTGTTTCGCTGTTTCTAGTCTATCAGATGTTGAGTAAACATTCAAACTTCGGAGGAATTTCATAGCATCTTTATGAAATGCCGCAAGACTATCCACTTTACCCGTTACTAATTCATACTTGTCGAAGCCTAGAGCCATTCTCGCTATCTGTTCCCTTATGGTTGCGTTATCTTTCATTCCTAAACCCCCACCTCATCAAAGAGGAATTGATTGATTAGTAGCTTATCGAAGCCAGTTGCTTCATTCACCGACTCTACAATCAGTTTAGCATTAGACATAGCTTCACGCAATCCTACACATATACTGGGGTCACACTTCAGTAAAGTTTGCCCCGAATCACGGTGGGCAGGACAATCCTCTGAATGTCCGTAATGAATCGAAAGCACATGGTTGTCAGAATCTTCCGGTGCAGACTGTATGTGAATCTCGCTGTATTCCTCAAACCACGTTACGTACCACGGTGTTGCTGTGTACCCTGTATCTGCGCCATCTCCTTCTACGACAGATGCCTGACGCATAGCTTCGTGCGTTGTCGAGTCTTTTGGTTGATCTGGTTTGTTTGTCATATTTCCCCTAATTGGTGGAGGCGATGGGGAACTGCCCCCCATGTCCTACCTATTATCTTAGGCAATCCCCGCCGTGTTGTCAATGGGCATTTTGACGGTCAACCCGTAAAGGTTTGGATTGTTGCATAATAGGTAGTCGAATCTATGCGCCCCCGTTACTTTAGTATAAACTTTATCCGCCACATAACACCCCTACAAATAAGACATGAACCAAAAACTAAATCTACCAAACCTTCCCGTTGTAACTCCCCTAACGCATGTAAAAAGGGGTTAACTCCACCGTAAGGTGAAGCGTCACAAATACTACAATACTGTAGGTGGTATACCCCATCATGTTCCGCAGAGTTAATAGGCATGTCATTTCTTATCTTGATAGTTGCATGATGAAAGTTGTCCATGCCTTATAGTTTTCTTCACAGCTAGGTAAGATAAAATCATGCAACGGTACTAGCTGCTGTGCAAAGAACATATCTATGTTACCGAAATAACGACTGTGAATTACTGGTTCTCTACTAAAGCTATAATTAGCCGTTCCGAAGTCTCCTTTTTCCCCGTGGAAAGGGATTGATAAAGGATTTTTGTCAGTTATAGGTTTGTTAGACCCTACCCCATAAGAGTTTAGCACATAAGTATCATAAAGGGAATTAGAAGATAGAGTAGGAAGTTCTAGGTAAATATAATTACCCATAGGAAAATAAGAATCCCACTTATCTTTACCCTTAGTTGCTAAATGCTGTTTTATCCGTTCCTTTGAAGAACGAAAATCTAATTTATAGGCTATGGTGGAACTAGGTTCACGCATACTTTTCTAAACTCCTTCTCACAGGCTCTATAATACCTTCTGGGCATCCTTTACCCTCTGCCCATTGTACCAAAGGCTGTACGGCTATGTCAAGGCTCACTATAAGGGCTGCTCCAGTCCTCTCCCCCCATTTCAAAACCACTACAGGGTCAATGTACCCTTCATAGGCATCTACCCCGAAGTGAGCCACCCAAATAGCATTTACAATGTTTTTGAGTTCGGGGGGGTCAGAGACATAAAGTTCCCTGCGTTCAATAACCTTATCTATAAATATGCGTTCTTCAAATTCCACCGCCAAATTCAAAGCAGTATTGAACTCAGCCGTTATAGTTGATAGCTTTAAAGGAAGGGCAACGTCCTCATCGAAAGCATCTTCCTGTAACAACCATTCATTAGAACTGATGCGGATATCTGCCATTATCTCCCCCACACTAGATTAATAATTGAGAGTGCAATTAGGATTGCACCAATACCAATCACTGTCTCACGAAATAATTTAAGTTCTGTTCGTATATCATGTAAGTAATGTACAATATCCAAGAGCCTACTATCTCCATCACTATATGCCATAAATTTCCTCGTTCCGCTAATGCTGTTCTTCTAATAATAACACATTTGTGTAAGTTCCGATAAGTGTTTGTTTATTAGACATTTGGGTGGTATACTCAGGAATGAACGGGAGGGATGAGGTTTGTCGTGCCACATACCGCAGGATGCGGGGGAAACGACTTGAGGAATAGGTGGTTGCCGTTCCAGAGGGTTTCACTATACGAACCGTCCACTTCGTTCCACCTACTTTTTTAATCTGAACTTTCCTTCCGTCTGATGCTTCTCCCACGTACTCCATAACTCTACTCTCCTTGCGGTTTTTTAGATTGTGATTCTGCAACCCCATCTAAGTATTCCGTTAGTGTGGGGTCAATCTTTTCTAGTTCAGTGTGGAGGAACTTCAAGGCTTTTTCTTCCTTATAAAAGTCACCGTACAACGCATTGTATACCTTAGTTTTTAAAGACAATCCCACTACATCCTCTCCTAAGAGTATGTTGCTCTTGGCGATCTCTCTTAATATCAGCAGTTCTAAATTTGAAACAAGCACCGACACCAAGCCCTTTTTGGGAAAGTCCCCAGTGGTAATTTCAAGAATGGCTACACCAATCTTCTGTATAAAGTCAATAGGTGCGCCTATGGTATTAGAGGGCATACCTGTTCTGAGGGCAACTGTATGGGATTGATCTTGAGCAGACACAAGTAAAGACAGTGAATCGTCTATAAACAAAACTTCTTTTACGGTAAGTTTTAATTCGTATTCCGATTCTTCTGGTATAGTATGGAAACTACCTTCAGATTCATCATGTGTGTGATCGTCTGGAATCCCTGTCTCGCCCATTATGTCCATTCCCCCGAATCTATATTATATATTTCTTGGGTAGAACCGCATCTAGCGCAGTATACTTTGACATATCGTGTATTCCGCTCTATTCTTGTATCATGGTCGTTACGACAAGATACCCATTTTTTAATTAGAGTCACTAAATACTTTATCAAAATCTTTCGCCAATTCCTCTATTGTTCTTCTATCTTCTTGCTTCTTAGTCCGCTCTTTCTTCCCCCCGCTTTTCTTATAAAACTTACTTTCTTCCCGTTCCTGAAACCGTCGATTCCTTTTCCGATCCCTAGTCTCATGATTCCCCAAAATAAAACTCCTTAAGTTATTGTTACCTTATTATACCGTACCATACTATTATATCATACAAGTCTAGTGTATGCTACTTACGTTTTTTGGAACAAGGTATACACGTAGTTCCTTGATGCCGTATAGAAATTTTCCTATAACAACCCGCACATCTTTTCCAACTTCTCCTAGCCATAAATATCCTTTCTAGGGTATTCTCCCCATATTCTCCAACCCTTGCTCACAACCTGAAATAACAGCGGAAAGTACCCAACAAACAACTAAAAACTTTAAAAAATCCTTTACTACCATTTATACCTCCTGATAATTTGTATAACCAATCCTACTATCAAAAAAGCCCACCGTCAAGGGTGAGCTTTTTTAAGATAGATGACCACCTCCTACGAGTTAGACAGGTTATTCTTCAGTTTCTTCCCCCGTTTCCTTGTCAACAAGTATAACTTTCCCGTCATCATCCAAGTATGAAAGCTGATTGGGTTCTCCATCATCTAGGTTACGTGTATCCACTCCAATAGTATTTTTCCATACTTTAGGACTCATAGGCGACCTCCTTAAACTACTAGATTCACAACTAACACTAATAGAATCACAAACATATACATACTACTACTACACAATAGTAACCAAGCACCTTTGCAGTCGTTATCATCATATTTCCACAAGTTAAGTGTGTAGCCCACTAATTTATCCTCCCGTTCGTGTCTGTATCGTCACCGTCACAACTGATGCTACGAGCGAAATTAATAGTGTAAATATCGCCCACACAATCCGGTCGATCTTTCTGGAGACTTTATCAACCATCTCCTCAAGATCGTCTACATCCCCTTCCAATAGGGTCGAGCGTTCATCTACATCCAAACCTTTGCGTTCGGTTCGCCTACTGTCCTTTATCCTAGGCATTAGATACCCCGTGTTTTGTTTGTTTCTTGCCCCGCTGTATCTGCAATGTCATTTGTTATATGACGATCTTTTGATTTTGCTTTAGTCTTACCTTTTTCAGCATCCTTATAACGTTCCAATACTTGGTCATCGTAATAAGTTTTTTCTAGTATACTATTAAAGACTGCCTTAGAACTGCATATAGTAGGTTCAACTGAGTTTTTAATTGAATCTCCGTAGGTATCATCAAGTCTCGCAGCAGTTTTTAATCTCTGGTGTAATGCCCGCCCTCCTTTGAGGCTGTCACCTAGTGGCTTAACCTCAGACTCAGGCATACCCTGCCTCCTAGCATCATCTTGTAACCATTTGAGAGCATTTCCCGCTTTCTTGTTACTCTCGCCTGTGTGTAAGATGCTAGGTGCACCCGCTTTTGCTGCACTTATGGCACGTATGGCTTTATCGGCTGTATATATGTATTTCTTTTTAGTCTTCTTGGCCTCATCAGATTCTTCGTTTCTCCACGCCTTTGCTTCAGCGTTGAGTTTATCAGCGTTATTAAGTTCATCTTCCAACTGTATATATGTATTTCTTCCTCTGCTATCTGTATTAACAGATGCCTTACGGGTAGCTGCGTCCGTTTGGTTTACACTTTCCTGTGGAGCCTTGTTTGCCATAGGATCAATATCCAAGTTCTTTCCATCTACAGAGAACATGCCAGAGTTCTCCGCTGACATTACCGCAACGGGCTTCTCAGCAGAAGCGAGGGGTGATCCATTACCAGACTTCTTCATTCCAATCGCTATTACCACGCCACGTTGTTCACACACGCAGGGTGTTTTAAGGAGTAGATGTTTGAAGTGGTCTTTGGTAGCCTTTATACGAGCTTCCCTGTCGCCATCGTAATCCTTTGCCATATAACTCATAACTCCCATATCTGCATTTGCATGAAGATCATCAGTTTCGTCAATCTCCCCGTCTAAGGGGTCTTTGCCAGAGAATCCTCTTCTCTTAGCCTTCATCATTTTAGCGGAATCGGGCTTCCAATCCCCCGGTGGGATTAGTTTTTGTGCCCTACTACCCGGCTTACTGCCTCCACGGGAGCGATATAATTTTTCTTCATCAAAGTCCACGTCATGTCCATCACCTTTATTCTCAGAGAGATTATCATCAAATTCCATTTGGTTTTGGGCTTTCTCCTCTGGGGATGGAATTGTATCTTCTACGGTAGTAGTGTTCTTATGGGCTTTCCTAGCCTTCCTGCGTCTGGTATTCTTTTTAGACCTTAGACGTGCTTGAGCGTCCCCTTCAAGTTCGTTTTCTTCATCTATATACGTTTGTGTGACATCTGCTGCGGATCGTAATCCACGACTGTTAGCTATTCGTTCAGCCTCTTCGCGGGTAAATCGTTTATGAGGCCAGTCATCATCTTTTTTCTGCAATAACATATCCAGTAAGCCTTGTTTTAAAATAGCTTGGGATACTGCCCCTACCTGTTCTGCTTGTAGGATGGAGCCAGCAGGGGATGAAAGCTTATCTGTCTCCCCATCCCTACGACCAACGGCTAATTGGTGTTCGTTGTCCTCTTTCTCATTGGAAAACTTCTTCTTTCCTGAAGACTTGTCACCAGCATCCGCTGCGAACTGCGATCCAGTTGGGTACAGATCATTTTCCCTGCCCTGTGCAACTATGTTGGGCTTGTTGCGGGGGTTATCTTTTTTTGTTTTCAGGATATCTGATACACCTAATTTATTCGGGTTCAATCTTGGTTTCCTCTCCACACTTGTTCGTTGACCAGTTTTTCGAGCTTGATCGTTATTAGCTCC
>Ga0080013_1006035_pt1 | contig 10966 bp, 18 predicted proteins | sample ETNvirenome_6_85_FD_69236 | JGI IMG/M metagenome (GOLD analysis project Ga0080013, IMG submission 69236) | Marine viral communities from the Pacific Ocean - ETNP_6_85 (SPADES assembly) (version 2) | ecosystem: Environmental > Aquatic > Marine > Oceanic | place: Pacific Ocean | collected 2013-06-19
TACTGAAACATTACCAGCCATATCTACATTACCTGATACAGAAACACTATCTTCAAATATAGCAGCACCTGCAACAGTTACTGTAGATCCAAACTGACTTGCTCCTGTAGCTACAAGTGTTCCTCCTATAGATGCATTCGTAGCAACATCTATATCTCCACTTACAGATACATCCCCTTCAAATACAGCCTTGCCTACAACCGTTACAGTCGATCCTAACTGTGTAGCTCCTGTAGCAGTAAATGTGCCTCCTATAGAAGCATTGGTAGCTACATCAAGATCTCCAGAAACAGATACATCACTTTCAAAGATACCTACTCCTGCTACTGTTACAGTTCCACCTACATAAAGATTGCCACCTATAGTAGCATTATTAACTGATATATTACCTTCAATAGAAGCTGTAATACCAGTAAGATTAGATCCATCTCCAAAGAAAGCAGAAGCACATACCTTACTACTTACATGTACATCTCCTTTTACAGTTACATTTCCTCCTAGAGAAACATTACCTGCTACATCCAGAGTACCTCCAACTGAAGCATTAGTGCTTACTCTCATAGCACCACCTACTCCAAGATCTCCTGTCATAGTAGTATTGCCTACAATAGTTACAGTACCACCTACAAAAAGATTAGTACCTATAGATACATCACCACTAACAGATACATCTCCATCAAAGTTAGCATTACCTGTTATCTGTGCTGTACCTCCAATAGATGTATTACCAGTTATATCTAGTGTTCCACCAAGACTTGTATTACCACTTACTCGAACAGTTCCTAGAAAGCCTGAATTACCAGATACAGTTACTGTACTTAGAAAGTTAGCAGCACCTCCTACAGAGAGAGTAGATGCTAGACTTGCTGCACCACCTACAGTTACAGTTCCAGATAGATTAGTATTGCCTGATACAGATACATCATCTTCAAAGGTAGCTGCTCCTACAACATTAAATGGTCCAGATACTGATACACTTCCACCTACATGTATAAATCCCGATACTGAAATATTTGTAGCAATACCTAGTTCTGCTTCTACATTTGTAAGGTTTGAACCATCACCATAATAGTAGGCAGCAGTTACATTACCACTTACTTCTACATCATCTTTAAAAGTAGCTTTACCTGTACCTGTTAATGTACCACCTACCGAAACATTAGTAGCTACATCTATATCCCCACTTACAGATACATCATTTTTAAATTCTGTCTTACCTGTTATCTGTGCTGTACTACCTACTGCAAGTGTACCACCTACTGAAGCATTGGTTGCTACATCAAGATCACCACTTACAGATACGTCACCTTCAAAGACAGCTTTACCAACAACTGTTACTGTAGAACCTAATTGAGTAGCTCCAGTAGCTGTTAGTGTTCCACCTATACTTGTATTACCTGCTGTATCAATATTACCAGAGACAGAAGTATTTCCCTTAACAACTACACTACCACCAAAGTTACCATCACCAGCTACAGTAAGACTGCTTACAGATACATCTCCACCTATAGAAGCTGTAATACCACTAAGATTAGAACCGTCACCAAAGAAAGCACTTGCACAAACTTTATCTCCTACAGCTAGTCCACCGTTTACACTTAAATCACTTGTTATCTGTCCTGTACCTACAACATTTATTCCTGATCTAGATACTTTTAGTGCTGTATTTGTACCATCTCCACTTTGAACATAAGCTGCTGAAGCTTGTACTCCAGTATTTGTTGTACTAGAATTTACAAGCAATAATTGCTTATAAGTTCCCGATATTAGTTTTCCTGTTAAATCTGTCATATCAAATCCCAAGCTCTATTGGCATCATCGTACTTTGTTGTATGCCTTGTTTCTTCTAAAGTAGTAGGATCAACTGTAATCCAACTGTTCTGTACATTCCATAGTGTTCCCCTACCACCATCATCAGGTCTAGGATTACGAATAGCAGGATTATCTTTTACATTTGGTACTTTATTTTGAGGATGATTTTTTAAATCATACTGTCCTTCAAAGTCTTGAGGACATACCAATAACCCATAACTATTTAACCTCATTACTCTATGTGGATAAACAAATCCACACATATCACATACGGCTAATGCATTCTTTTGTGTAGCCATTAATTATAAAATGTTAGTCTAGGTATAAGATAGATACTGGATGTTTCTCTATCCTCTTGTAAAGCCCTTCCTAACACTTCCTCATAGTTAGTCTTTAACATAGCAATCTTTGTGTCTGGTACTAATGGTCTTTTCATAGACATATAGTAAGCCAGCCCACAAGTAAGAGCAGGTAAAAATCTTTTAGGAGCATCTGCATTTTGTGTAGCAGATTTATTTACATCCTGTAGTTCTTTAACTATCTCTAGTTTTAAAGTATCTGTAGAGTTCTCTGGTATAGGCCAGACAGATAATGTTGGATTATCCCTTCCTCTACGAATAGTATATTGATTAGGTTTACCTGTTTGTGTCTTTGCAGGTATAAGCATATATTCTTCTGGAGTAATACGAGTAAGTTTTACATCTGTATTAGATCTGCTAATTACAACCTCAAGAGCATTAATAGTGCTGCTATCAAGATCGTAGCTAGTTACTGAAGTTGTAAGAGTAAAAGAAGATGTACTTGTAGACCAGAGAAGAACTCCTCTATTCTGCCAATCCTTCAGCATTAGATTAATAGAACGTCTAGCTGAAGCAGCTTCATTTGCAAGAGTACTCTCACCCCCTATCATTTCAGAGGCTTCTTGAATTACTTCATCTATATCTAGATTAAAGTTATATGTTCCTGATACTGCCATTATGTTCTATACCCTTTTATTACTGATTTTCTTCTTCTTCTATGCACTCTTTACATTTACAGTTTTGACAAACTACTATAGCTCTCTCATTAGGGTCAACGAACTTTTTTAAAGTTCTACCACAATGACACTCATGACCACAGTTGCCACAGTTGCCCATAAATTATTTTCCAACTTTTTTCATAGCAGCTTTATGTGCTGCCCCAAAAGTTTTACCTGCTTTCATTTCCTTTCTCATAAAAGCCATATGTTTTGGTGTATGATGTTTAGAATGTTTCTTCAAAGTATCTTTCTGTCTTTGAGTTAAAGATCCTCCCTTTTTCATTTTAATTGGGGGTCTTCCTCTTTTACTTCCATATGTTCCTTTTCCGTATGGCATTAACATCTCCATCTCTTTCTAGCTTGTCTTAATCTGCTATTTGGATTCTTAGCAGCCTTTGGAAACTTCTTCATTTGACCTGCTGATCTAGCACAATATGATTTACGTCTAGATGCTCTCTTACCTGTAGGTTTCTTTTCAGTTACAGCAGTCTGTAATTTAGATCCGGGGTTTTGTCTACGATATTTAGCTACCCCTTTTTTTGTCATTCCAGCACCAGACTTGGTAGGACGTTTACCTCCTCCTCCAATAGTAATACCTTTCATATTACTCTTTTTTCTTTTTGCTGCCATAAGTGTATCTATATTTTTCTTTTAAGTATTCTGAAGTATCTTTCCAATAACCATTAAATATTTTATAATTATTTCTTTGAGGTTGTATCTGTGTTGTATCTACTAAACTATAATTATCTTTTTTATCGTCTACAGATTTATTATATCTTTTTATAAACTCTTCTTTAGATACAACCTCTTTTATCTTACCAGTATATATTTCTATTATTTCCACGTTTATTTTTAATTCTCTATTTTAAAAGCTTTACCTTGTTCATAGTCTTCATCAACTACTACGTCTTGAGGTTTACCTACAACGGATGGTCCTTTACGTGCAGCACCGAATCCTTGTCCAGTAGGCTTACCTACTATCTCATCCAATTTAGCTGGACGTTCTAATCTTGTATGTGGACCTAATCCCATTTTAACTTCTCCTTTTTTTTCCTTTTGATGCCATAGCAGACATCTTTTTATTTCCATATTTCTTACGGCCTATATAAGCAGCAAGAGCTTTAGGATCTTTAGCTCCCTTCTTTTTTAATTTAGAAGTAAGCTGTTTAAATCTTTTACCTGAACCTAACTTAGGTTTCTTTTTTTTATTTCCAGTCTTCATAATCTGTTCTTTAGCACTAGCTCTACTAATCATAACTTGCATCTACAACTTGACCACCTGTCATTTTGTAGGTAATCTTACCACCATGTTTTTTTCTTGTAGTTTTAAAATTAACAGGGTCATCAGAGGGACTCCACATTTTTGTCCTCATTTTTCCAGATAAAGGATTTACTTTTGTATACTCTAAATCTACTTTTTGACGTTTAGGTGTTCCAAAACGTCTTCCTCTTGCTGCATCTACACCATATTGGTCTACCAACTCTTGATTAGTTTGCATCCGTCTATTTGCTTTTTCTCTTTCTGCTCTTTCTTGAAATTCACGAGCTTCTTTAGGACTTAGATACTGTTTTTCACCAGTAAACAATCCCTTCATTGTTCCAAATTTTCTTATCTTAGGTGGTGGTTTCTTCTTAAGTTCTTTTAATGTTTCTCTAGAATCATCTTTAATACCTTTTCTTACTTTTTTAAGAAGTTCCTTTTCTTCTTTTGTAAAATTAAATTTCTTGTTTTTACTCATTTAATCCCCCTATGGTGCTGTCGGTGATAAAGTATCAGGACCACCAGCAGGAGATGCAGCCAATGCCATATCATCTTGTCTAGTTCTTCTAGCCTGATTATTAAGTTTTAATACTGAGTTTTGATACTCAGCTTGCCACACTTGAAGTGTATTCCAATCTTTCATATACATAGTAGCTTCTACCATGCATCCTGCAAAGAGAGCTTCATAACAGTAGTCACTGAAATAGTTTTGAGTGGTAACACTTGTACCTGTAGCAGAAGCTAGAGGTAGTGGCTGAGATTGAGATTGTATCTCTACAGTCAGTGCCGATACTGGTGTAGGTACAATTTTAATACTTGAATTATTTCTTCTTGAATAATATCTGGGTGTACCTGTTGATGCACTAACAGGCCAATAGTCATTTGCATATTCCATTGTTCTGGGAAGTAGATTAGTAACTGTTGTTCCTGTGCTTACTTTATAGTTTACATTACGAACAATACGAACTCTATCATTTAAAGACACAGTTCCAGCATTGCCAGATGATACAGATATATTTGTATATTCATCTAGACCAAAGTCATCCAGATCTTTAATCATACGAAATTCAGTTTTCTTTACAAAGGCAGAAACTTGGCTTGCAAATTCTGTAGAGTCGTTTTCAGTCGTATTAATTAAGTCTGTCTTTAAGTAAGAAAAATTAGGCATACTAACCTACAAAAGCTGTAAGAACACAACCATCTGTAGGACCAGATACACTAACAACACCATAGACAGGAACACCAAGTTCTCCCATATAAATATCTGTTGCTTCGTTAGCTGCTACCTGAAACTTAATAGCTGTACCTTCTGCTGTTTTATTAGTAATCTGTCTTTGTCCCTTTATAGAATATGATCCAGCAGCAGTTGCTAAAGCATGAACAGCCAGTATACGAGTTACAGATGGATTATTACCATCGGCTGTTCCGTTATCTCCAACAGTTGCATCATTTTCTACAAACGTGAGAACAGCATCACCAGTTGCTATTGCTGCTTTAATATTTGTACTCATGATCTCTCCTTATAGTAGTAGGGAAGTAGCCGAAGCTACTCCCCCACATTTAGTCTTAAGTTCCTGCACTACCGAAGAAACCTCTCCAATCTGAGACACCGAAACTATATCGTTCCCTTGCCTTAAATCGAAGATTACCAGTATCAAAGTCAGGTTCCATCTTAGTTTGAAGAGGTGAACGTACAAACATTTTAGTTCCGTTTGGTACGTCAGTCTTAATAAAATAAGATGTAGTATCTGTAAACCTTCTATTGATATGATATCCTTCAGGTAACATTCCCATATGACGAGTAGCATTAATTGCATTCGTATTTGGATTAGCAGCAGCAGCACTTGTTTGAGTGTTGCCGGGGCTAGATAAAATACGATCTGCAATAGCCCATGAGTCAACAGGGATATGCAATGAAACAGCACTTGCACCAATTAGAATACCTCGATCATCTTTGATCTTTTGTACATTGGTTAATGCAGTTTCAAGAGTTGCTTCTGATAGATCAGCAGCAGCCATTAGGTTGCTCTGGTTTCCAGCAGAAATTGTTGGATGTGCAGCAGAGAAGAAAGCAGCACCATCACCAATAGCATCAGAGAAACCATTGTTGAATAGATTTGCAGCCTTAACCTGTTTTGTATTTGCCATTGCTCTAGCAAGACCTTTTGCACGAAGTTTAGCAAAGGTATCATAAAGATTATCTTCCATTGCTTCTTCAGTGATTGCAAAAGCCAAAGCCACAGTTTCAGCAGTATAACGTGCTGTGTAGCTTTCTTGAGCATCGTCATACGAAACAGCAGCACCTTCACCTTTGGTTGGGGCAGAGCCGAAACCTGTGAATAGTACTTCTTCTTCAAATGCACGATCTGAGTTTTCTACATCGAAGAGGACTTTGTGTTCATCATCCACTTCTCCATACTCCATACCGAATACAGCATTTAAGCCCGGCAGGAGTTCTTTACTAATACTAGCTCTATTAATAGCCATGATTAATTCCTCCTATTAAGCCGTTGATGCCGTAGCCGTTACATAACGGTCACGGTGAGTATTAAGATAAACTTCTACGATTGGATATGCATCCCCATCACCTTCGTCAGGGAATTGCGCTCTAGCAATACCTCGAACAGCAGCAACGGCTTCTGTACCTGATGCTCCATCAAGATAGTAACTAGATTGTCCTGTTACAGTACTTCCAGAGGATGCTGTTGAGCTAACCGTTACATTATAGTTTTTAACGATCAACATCTCAGCAGCCGATAAAGTTAATGATGCCTGAATATAATAAGTTTGATCAGGATCAGTGATTACGAAAAATTTAATGTCCGTAGCACTTGTTCCACCGGGCCAATACCGGGAGAATTTCTGCTCACCATTTTCAACATATTGACAACCCATAAATACTCCAGAAGGTTTCAACGTAGCAGCAATATACGGAGATATTGTTGCAAAGTTTGCACCGGGAAGTACTACTGGATCACCAGTAAAAATACTATTAGTTGGTGTACCAGCTAGGCCAGTAGATGACCAAGCAATGATATCAGTTACAGCTTCATTGTTGTAACCACCACCTTTTTTACGAGCAGGAGTAAAGCCACGAAATGCTTTAGTAGTAGACATATTACACTCCTTTAGTTATTAAAGGTAGGCTAGTCTTGAAAAGAAGGTTGCCGACCTTTAGTTGTTACCGATTTACTTGTATTAGAGATTGGCATACGAGAGTCAGAGCTTTTCATCAGTTGTGCATTAACTGCATCCATTTGATCATTAGCCTTTTTCTCATAAAATCTCTGTCTAGCCTTTACCTTGCCACTTTGCATTTTAGCTAAAGCTAAGTCTCCACGACAGACTGTACCTTGGTATCGGCCATCTTCCCTTACGAAGGATGTAACACCCATTTCAGGAACTTCATCAGGAGTTACGAAGACCCATCCCTCTTGTAGTCTTTTACCTACATTTGAAATGTCATCTTGACCTCTTACAGATATGCGAATCCAACGAAGAGACATTTGTTCTCCATCAAATCTAGCTTGTACCGATTCTGGTATTTCAAGGGCATCTGGCTCCTCAAAGGTCCATTCTTCTTCTCTTGTTTCAGTTTCTCTAGTTTCGTTACTACGTAATTGATTTCGTGTCATTAATCTTCTCCCACGTTTAAGTTATATTAGTATAGTTGCCTTCAGCATCATCGACTTTGAGCTTTTCGGCAGCATATTGTTCAAGTGGTATATTCCATTTCTGAGCTAGTCTAACATCTTCTTTAGATAGTTTGACTTTATTAGAACTGGATGGGGACAAACGTGACGACCCCGATACTACTTGAGCAGGTGTTGACGAGCTTTCCTGCACACGTTCTTCAGTTTCTCCCACACTTGGAGAGAAAGCTTTTTTAAGTCTGTTATCAATTTCCTGATAAAACTCTTTATCTTGAGGATCATATCCTTCTCCTTTTAATTCTGCATCTATTGCTAAAGCAGCAGCAGTTTTAACATTGTCCTGTCCAAACCAAGAATTTTTAGCTGCCCATTCTTCAGCCATTGGATCATTTTGAGGTCGAACCTGTGGCCTAGCTATAGGCTGTTGTTGAACTGGAGCAGTATTTTGAGAAACATTTTCAAAATGTATTTTAGCTGAAGATACATCTTTTAAATCATTCTGTGCTTCATTCAACATTTCTTGTGCTTGAAGAACTCTTTCTTTATCTCCTTCTTCAAAAGCTTCCATATAGACAGATCTGGCAAGCTCAAGTTTATCAGTTAATTGTTTCTCAGAAGCATTAAGGCTTAACTTATTTACCTCATTTACTTCATGATGTTTTGTTCTGAGGTTATTACCTAACTCCTCATTTTTTTGGATGAGAGCAGCAATCTGTTCATCTCTTTCTTTTCTTTGTCGAATAAGTTGCCTTATTCTTTTTTCAGCACCTTTTGTTTCTATACCTTCTAACTCTGGTGCTTCTTCTTCTTTTTGAGGTTCTAGTTCTGCTTTAGCTTCTACTTTTGGTTTAGCTTCTTCTTCACCTTCTACCTCAAATTCAACTTTTTTCTGCTCTTCATTCGGGATTTCGACTTCATCCCAATTATCATTTTCACTCATTATTACCTCCGTTGTGTACGAGTCAACGATTTAACGTAACTATATTATACCATAAAATTAACTATTTCACAAATTAAGCTGACCCTTTAGTTAAATTAAATGTTGGGTCAAGATCTTTTGGATCTTCTACTACCATAGTAATTTGATCATCAAAGAGTAAAATAAACCTTACTCCTTTATAAAGTAGTTTAGTTCCTGTATGTTTACCGTAACATACATAATCTCCTACATTACACCATGCTCCAGAAGGAAACTTATCTTTATCCATATAAGCTAGATCACCAAGAACTATTACTTTACCTACCGTTGTAAGATACGACATATCTTCCTTGGTTGAATCTGGTAGAAGAATACCACCTTTAGTTTGACTTTTAACAGATACTGGACGTATCAGGACATGAAATCCCGGTATCTTAGGCAATACTTTTGGATCTGCTACTTCCTCTGGATCTGTAATCCATAGATCATTTTTAACGGACTTTCCCATTTGTACTTGTTGCATTACTCTTCATTTTCTCCATATGTTCGTTTTTTAATAATATCGTTTATATTTGTTCTAGCCCACTCAAGACTTTGTATTGATCCTACAACTTGTCTATAGTGGGCATAATCTTCAGCCGTACCATTACCTAAATGTATTCTTAATTTTTGAATCTCATTATTAAGTTCTTGTACAACTTCATCCCAGATATCCATCTGGAATTAAGAACCTCTCTCAGACTTAGGAGCTTCCCAAGATTCTTTGTCCCACTCATTAAGAACAGATCTTATGTTACGACCACCTGTTACATCTTGTGCATAGGCATCGCCAAAAGATTTAGAACTGTCCTTAACATGGGAAGGATAACCTTTACCCTTCTTCATTTCTGCCATTTTTTGTCTCCTCTTTAGATTGTTCAATAGCCATTTTAACTAATGCTTCTAGACCTTTCATATCAAGATCTTTTTTATCTTTTTTATTTTGTTGTAGTATTTCTTTCATAATAAGTTCTTTAGCTCTTTTATCTTGTGAATCTATTTTAGCTTCTTCAATTCCAAGTTTACCTAAAATTTCTAAAGACTTAATTTCTTTTTTAGAATCTCTATCTAATGCTGCTTTTTCTTTCTTAAAGTTTTCTGTAGCACCATCTTTAAGCATGTCTATTAATTGTTCATTTTCATCTAGTTCAAGTTGTTTATTTTTAATTTCCATTTCAGCAGCTTGAACCATAGTATCAGACTGTAGTTTTTGTTTTTGTAGTTCTACCTTGGCTTGTTCAAGAGATACAAGTTGTTGCTCTGGAGATTGTGCCATACCCATAGCTTGATTAGCATTCATTACCTGTTGTGCTGCTTGAGCCATAGCCATCTCTGCTGCTGCTGGATTTTGTTGTCCTTCTGTCATTTGCTGTACAATACCACTCATTTGTTCTTGATACTTAAGAACTGAATGCTCTTGTATATTAGCTTGAAGTATTGGTTGTATTCTTTGCATAATAGGATTAGCACCATTGGCAGGATCTTGTAGGTATGCCATTTTGGTTTGTATATGGGCATCATGATTTTGACCCGGAAATGCCCCTATAGGTATTCCCTTGGTAGCAGCCATAATATCAGATACAGGGTCCATCGGTTTAGGTTCTATCTTTGGAGGAAGTATCTGCTCTAGATTAGGCATATTAGCAGCATTAAGAATTGTTCTATTTAGAGCTTCAAGATTAAACATACCGGGTGGTGACTGCTGTGCCATTTGCAAAGCCATATTAGCTAACATCATACGATGGGCATTAGAAGGTATATTAGGATCTGATACTGGAACAATATCTATACGGCCATCAAAGTCACTCTTAAATATACTACGATCTTCAAATGGAACATCATAAGGATATTCATTTGGTAAATAGTCATAATCTATTTTAGCTAATATTCTAAATTCATCTCTTTGAGATTTATGTAGTCGTTTATGTATAGCTGTAAAGAACTTACTACTAGCTTCAAGTAAAGCCATAGTTGTTCCAACAGGTCCATAGGAGGCAGCATCAGAGACAATCTGCTCTGTGCTGTCTGCAAACTTCTGACCAGCAGAAGCTACAAATGAAAGCATTTGAAATAGAGTCGAGGAAGGCTCTTTATAGGGGAGAGGAATAATAGCCTTAGATAAATCTACTCCAGTTGCTTCAACCTCCTTGAACTCACCGGGGGATATAGGTTCGTTATCACCAACCATCCTAAGTCCCTTGGCTTTAAAACCTCCCGGTAAATTAGCAAACTGTCCTGCATCTATAAGGGATCTCATTGCAGCA
>Ga0080013_1006036_pt1 | contig 10959 bp, 23 predicted proteins | sample ETNvirenome_6_85_FD_69236 | JGI IMG/M metagenome (GOLD analysis project Ga0080013, IMG submission 69236) | Marine viral communities from the Pacific Ocean - ETNP_6_85 (SPADES assembly) (version 2) | ecosystem: Environmental > Aquatic > Marine > Oceanic | place: Pacific Ocean | collected 2013-06-19
CCTCGTAGTGCTTGAGATATGAGCCCCACTCAGCACTCACCTTTCCATCATTCCACATTATCTTATACAAAGATCTTTTAGAGCCCAGGGAAACTCCAGGAGAGAGAATAATTCCAGAGTCTGCATAGTGATTGCTAGTCGCTTTTTTAAGATGGGGAACGTTAGTGTAAAATGACACAACATCTCCAACATTGAACTTCTGATTCACTCCTCACCTCTCGCACTCTCTATCCACTGTCCATCTATCCACTCTCGCTTAAACCCACTTCTTTCCCAATACCCGCGAGACCACGCCCATCCCTGTCCAGGATAGTCAATTGTAGGGGACCAATTAGAGTGAGGTGGCCCTTGACTCTTTTTCCTATAATAGCTGCCATTCTCAGGGTGAGACCAGTGACCCTTGACCCATCCCCCTCTGGCTCTATGAGAAGGTATCCAGCTCCACTCAAGATCGTGATAAGCAATAGAGTCGGGAGCTGTATTAACATGTGCGCATCCGAAAAGTGTGCACACGATGCTTAGGAATAAAATTTTCATGTCGCTTCTCCGGAAAGCAATTTTGAAGAACTAGTTAATTCCAGCCAATTTCATGAATCTCAGACTCTGGAATCAAAAGAAATCTATACGGAGCTCTAACTAGCATTCTGCTTTGAGTATCAGCATCCTCAGAAATAGGAACAACTTCTGTTCCCCGAGATATCTTCACCATCTGGTGGGCCTGAGGATCGAGAAACCATGCATCTCCGGACCCACTAATAACATAAAGGGGGATGTCGGAGTGCGATTCGTCGGGCATAAATTCAGAAACAACCTCATCTAAAAAACTTGAAAATTCTCTATTTTCTTGCACGATGTGAACCTCCCTTTAATATGTATCATCTAATGCCCGTTGAATAAAATATAAATGGAACCTACGACACGTTGATTACAGTTCAGCATCATTATTCTTTATCTTAAACCAGCCTGGCCAGTCTTCATTGTTTACGTGCTCAAGATGAAGGATCATTCCGCCTAGCGGCTCTAGAATATCTCGATGACGTTCATCATATCCCTGTCGTTTACTTCCCAATAGAGTGCTAGCTGGAATATTGAATGTACACGACTTAAAGTATTCCACCTCAAATTCTTCACATTGCTGCCTATCAAGATATACTGACGTATTTTTTTCCACTTCTAATTACTCCTTGTGTTAACCGATGATTTATTGTACCACAAGGTTTTTCAATTTACATGTAACTAGAATCCAGCGATAACTGAGATTGCTATAATTCCAGGAAGTCTCTGCTTGATGTATACACCCGAGAATAGTGTATCGGTTCTGCCTCCCACATATGAAAAAGCAGCTTCCAAGTTTTTACTTACACTAGGGTTAGATGCCATTGCTGGCGTCACAATTAAAAGCATCACGCCTGTTGAAGCTTTTCCAGCGGGCGGTGGGCAGGGAGAAGACTTAATACAGCCTTGATAGAGAATTGAACCCAAATCCTGTCTGTTTACATCTCTAGCAACTGTGCTTCCTATTACCATTCGACCAGTCGTACTAAGAACTCTTTCTAAATCTTTTGAATCAAACGACTGAATCGGTGATGTTTCGTCTGCGAGTTTAAGAACTTGCCACAAAAGTTTAGCAAAATTCTTATTCGCTGAAGGGTATAGATTGAGCATTCCCACCTTTCCTCGTAGTAGCTGGAGCTGCTTCTCATTATCAATCATTATATACGGGCTTAACGAGACTGAAGATAAGAGATGCTCATAGTTGTCTGCTATTGTGGGATTGAGGAGCTCCTGCGCGGTGGGTCTTGTGATCACGTACACAACCTTGCCAGATGATTCAACTGACTTGAGGTATCTATCGAATGCCCCGTTTAAGATGGGACATGCACTTCCCGTCCCTCCGCCGCCTCCTGCCAGAACGAACAGCCAGTCCACCTTTCCAATTCTTGTTCTAATTGCATCCTCGACAAGAGCGCTATTATTCTCAAGCACTCTCTTTCCCAGATCTATATCTTTACCAACACCATCTGCACCTGGAAGCAAAAGAAAGTTTTGAGCCGGCACTCCTTCAGGCTGGTCCTTAATTGTCGTGTTAATGAGAAGAGTCTTGCTAAATCCCAGATCTAAAAAGGCTTTTGCAAGCTTTCCTCCACCGCCTCCAATACCCAGAAATGCACACTTAATGGCACTTGCGGCGCTATTTTCTGGGAGCATTCTTTCGTCATCACCCACCGGATCATCGTCGTATGCTTCCACAAAGTCAAAATCATCGTAATCGTCTTCAAGCTCCCCCGACGGAAGTGCACTTGGTGCCTGCGGCTCAGGTGAATAGGGAGCCTCATAGACCGGCTCTTGAGTTACTGGAGCCGAGGGTGCTTGTGGAATGGGTGCCTGATGCTGCGGTGACTGTCGCGGTACGGGTGCTTGATGAGGCTCCGTAGCCTGATGCGGGGCTGGCTGAGCTGGCTGAGCTGGCGCTGCAGAGGGTGGTCTCTCAAAAGCATCCATTGGCGAATCTGGATGATTCTTCTTCTCAGCGGCATCTCTTATTATCTCTTTTGCAGCTTCATCATAAAAACTATTGGGCATTTTTTCCTCTTTTTTAATATCTGGTCCCCTATCATCTGTGTAGAAGTGGGATTGGTGTTTATTAAGTAAATGCTTTACTTTGTTTGCCATTTTTCATATTACTACATATCAGCTTCAAAGGTAAACCAAAGATCCTCATAATGGAAGATTATAGAAAGATTGCTGATGCAGCGCATACAACAAATCCAATAAGAACGGAGAGACAGAAGCCCATGGCGACAATCTCAGATACATTAATATCTTTCCATTCTATCCAGTCCCTAATTCTTTTAATCATATTCCCCTCTCCTTTTTGCTTACATGTTCGAAATAACTAGCCACGTTAATGCAGCAGTCGATAAAATAAAAAATAAATGAGAAACTATTAAAAGATGATTCCCTAAAAAAGCATCTTTTAATTTGCTCATCAGAGAGCATGATCGCACTTTGAGAGGTTTCTTTTCAGAGAAAAAAGAGCTTTCATGTGCTAGGCTCTCTATCGATACTATCCTCTTTTTAAGATCAATTAGGGCGTTATTCTGGTCTGTTGCATTCTTGTGCAATGATGATATATTAGAATTGATCTCTTCAATTCTTCTAATTATTGTTGCGCGCTCCTGAGTGAGCTGCGCCTCCATCTCACTTACAATTGACACTAATTTTCCACTAAGCGATTCAACCTCAACCTTGAGCCTGGATTCAGCATTCTTTAACTGTTTCTTTATCTTATCTTCTGATGCTTCGAATTGAGAATAAACATCTCTTTCAACCTTGGACCACGGCCACTCAATCATATTCTTTCCTTATGTAATAATACGAAATGTGATGGTCAGTTTACAATCATCATTAAAAATAATACCACTATCATTGCGCTGTTAATGATAGATGCGGCAAACGTAAAGCTGGCAACATTAGAAAGCCTTTCAATATCATGCAAGACTTTAGCGTACTCATCTTCCCTAATTGCCACTAATCGGTTTCTAGGTCTCATATCTCACCCCCGTAATACTACATAGGCTGGGCGCTCGTCGAGAACCCGGGCGCTCGTCGAGAAGGGGATATTAGAAGAGACCGTCAATCGTTTTTAATGTAGTCCTCATCTTTCAGTGCAGTAGATGGGACTTCTGCAAACATTACACCATATTTTATTGTAATCAAATAATCTTTATTAATGGAAAAGATTGCCTGTGTTAAATCATCTAATGAAGGATAGTCAAAATACCCTGAATCGCAAACGTCGATATCATCAATGACAATTATGTGATCTTTAATTGGTGATGACTTTATTATCTCTAACTCTTTCAATATTGTACAGTCATAATCAACACCCTTGCTACTATTTTCACCTGAATAATGAGCGTCTAGCCACAGTAGTGATCTTTCTAGCGTCTTTGCTAATATCTCGGGCAGAACTTTAACGCTGTCTCCTTGCCAAATTTTAACATTTGACACATTAATATTTCCATCGTCCGCTACTCTTTGAAAGTGCTCACGGATGAGATTAATATAGAAGTCACTATTTTCAATGCTATGAATTCTATCAAACTGACTCTTATCTGCCATAAATAAAACTGTCTCTCCCACATGAGTTCCAGTTTCTATAAAGCTCTTAGCACCATATCTATTTGCGAGATATATCATCTCAGCTCTAATATGATTCTTGTTAATTTTAATCAGCGATTTTTTGTTCAACTGGCTCTCGTGACTTTCCGCCGTTTAGTAGAATGGACCGCTCTATTGCATTGAGAACTCCAGAGACTATGGCATCATTTGTCATATATTTTTCATAAATTTCCACTATTCCCTCGCTGATTTCTTGATATGTCTTCTCATCACTAAGTGCGGCATTGATATCATCGACAGGGATATAATGCATTAACTCTGAGCAAATAAAATTGTGCTCCCTTACTATGCCATCTAAGTATGAGCATTCGGGAATGATGGATGGAATTCCTAGCATCATAGATTCATAGATAGCGTGACGAGGTCCAACTCCGTGAGGCTGAAATTGAATCTTCGAATCTAAGTATATATCAAGGGCCTCGTCAGTCGTCTTACCCTCTATGTGTGTTACAGGAATTTCCTCCCTCAGTCTTTCTACAAACCACGGCCTCTGGGGATATCCGGGTATCTCAGTCTGTTTTCGTGACTCATCATACTTAGTCCCTGTAACGGGTGTCACTGACTCAACTCCCACTAATGGGGGTGGATATTTCAAAAAGTCCACCTGAGATTTATACACGGGGTACTTGTATCTTTCATCTGTCCAGTCTGCAGCAACTCTGGGACAGGGCCTATCAGCTCTCATCCTCCCAAGAAAAACTGTATCTAGCTTCTTATTTTTAAACGAAGCAGCCTTTCTGATCTCATGTCTTTGTGGATAAAACTTACTATAAAACTCCATATACGACCACTTGGGACATCCCAGAACTATACCATTATTTTCCTGAGCCAGCCTGACTATATTTCTACACTTTAGTGTTGAGAAACTGGGCTTAACATAAAAGAAAGGCTTGTTACCAAATCTTTCTAGAACCTGATAAAGAACCACAGCGCTCTCAACCGGGGAGACGTCCAACACCCCATCTCTATATTCCCAGTAAATATTAAAGTCATTTCCAATCATTGCTAGCAGCGGCGCGTGGGAAGCTATTTCTCTCCCTCGTCCCCCTGTGGCGACACTTAGTGACTTTGTATATTTTTTAATTGAATCAGACTGAAGAAGGAAGTCAAATCTAGGACTTCCATATATAATATCAAAATAATTAGCTAGAGCTGACACCTATGATCTCCTCAATATTTTAATTCCATCTATATTAATCATTTTCCCTCCATTAAAAAATAAGAGATGCCCACGCGTATCTCTTTCTCTTTTTAAGATATGTATACTTTCTCTCATTTTGATATGCCTCTCTCTCAAAAGGATTTTCCAGGTATGCTAGTGCTCTATCGAATGTTCTTATGAGCCCCATTAAGTAAAAGACAACATAAAGAATTGCAAATCCAATAATACCAAGTTCAATCCACTGTTGAAAATGAATTGTCTCGTGACGTCTTGTGGTCTTTGACATTTTTCCTCTGCTGAATACCCAGAATACAAGAGATATTGCGCCTATATCAATTGGTGAGAATCGTGAGAGAAATTCTGGCAACTTACTATTCTCTATGAATTTTGGCTCCCATAGCCTTGGAGATATAATATTACTTTTCATTGCTCATTTTTTAATAATGTAGGAGGGAATGTGATAATGTTTCGGCTTGTGTATTACCACGCTTTCATTTTGAAAATATTCATCTACAGCCTTAGTTTCGCCTTCCACTGTGCCATAATCGTCAAGCATTAAAATTCCGCCAGGGACAATTTTATCCCACAGATTTTCCAATATTATTTTAGTTGGTTCATATGTATCGCAATCAACATGAAGTAATGCAATTTTTAATGATGGATTTTTTTCTAGATACAGCGGTAGCGAATCTACAATGTCTCCCTCTACAAGTTCATAATTAGTGGTTTTTTTATTTTCCAAGTGAGATTCTAATTCTTGCTTACTAATCCCAAACCCTCCAGCACTTTCAAACATTTTAACAAAGCCTCTATCACTTTCTAGAGATAAGTCATGTGGGAACTTTCCAAAAGCATCAAACCCTATAACTTTTCTAGAACTGCTATGTTCCAATAAGTCCCTGAATGAAATTAGTCTGACAATAGAGGCTCCCTTGTAAACGCCGAATTCAAGCACATCACCCGGAAGATTAACTATTTTCTTATAAACTTCCAAATGATTTAAAAACTTTCCTATTCTACCTGTTTCACAAGTCAAATAGAATCCATTTTCGTAATCCCACTTCTTTTCTAAATCAACTCTATAATTTTCCATCTTCCCACCATTGAAAAAAAGAGGCCCCAGATCATCGGGGCTTCCCTTTGGATTAAACTATCTACTTGTTATTTTTAGTAGACTGAACATGAACTCGAACTTCCTGCGCCGTAGCCTTTACTTTCTGCATAGCATTGCGAACTCTCGTTCCAGCTGATGCATTTCCATCACCATAAAATTTATCATAGTCGGTTTGTACTGACTCGAGAAGATTAATCATCTCGTTCAACGTTGTCGGTTTTGTATCACTCATTTTTTCTCCTTTCAAGAAATGTGTGAGACCCCTATAATCCCGGGCCTCCCTGCGGAAATACGCTAGTATTATCTACTTCTTCTGGACAAATGCATAAAGCTTCTCTGCCTCAGCAATGACGTCTTCAGTGGTGTAAGGTTTGACGGAACTTCTCTGTCCATCTGGCTTAAGGCACTCGTTGTCAAAGTGACGACTGATCTTATCACTTACGATTCCCATCGCCATTCCCAGCAATTCTTGACGGAGCTGGTATCCGCTTTTGTTATTATCACCCATTTTATTCTCCTGTGTGTTATAGTGAGTGTGAGACACCTCTTACAAAATTGAACCCGTGCCTCCCTGCGGTTATTTAAGTTTAACCCCTTCGGGAATAATGTTTAATCCTTTTTCGTCATGACGTGTGCAAGCACACCCACAGCGACCAGACCAACAAGTCCCTCACTTCCAAGCTGATTGGTGATGTCCACAATGGACCCCACTACATCAATCTTGAGAAAAGGCACAGTTGCGCCAAAGAGAATCTGGGCAATCACACCGAGACCTAGCAACGCTAGACCTGCTTCGGTGAGATCACGAAGAACCCCCGTCGACTTTTTCAACCATTCCATGGTATCTCCCTTTAAGAGTCGAAACGACTCATTATTACATATTAAATAAGCACCGTTGACGCTCAAATAATACTGATGAAATCAGTTATTTTCAGTTGAGGTATTTCCCTCAGAATTGCTGCTCTCTGTTGCTGGAGCTGAAGAAGTTGTTTCAGTTGCTTCCTCTGTCGAGGCTTCGGGCTCAGCTTCCTCAACAGCTGGTTCAGATAGCACGGGCTCCACTGTGCACGTTGCGTATGCTGTTCCAATTACTAGTGCTCCACCCACAACAGCGATGTGGATCTTATACTTAGACAAAAAGTCTTTGATCGTTTGCATATCTTATTTCTCCTCTTTATAGTAAGACATAAAGAATATACTACTACCTGATACGAGAATGTTTAAATTTTTTTACCCATTTCCCACAAGCTATCAAATTCCTTCTGGTACTCCTTAACAGCGTATCTAATTCTAATGATTACGAAGTTTTCGGAGTTCTTCTTGTCAGCATTCTTTGTCCAGTTGAATGATCCCGTTCCTATTGCTTCTCCATCACCTATTACAAACTTGTTATGCATTGATCCCCTCCAATGGTGTCCACTCACAATTACAGGGATCTTAGCCTCCATTAGCTTCTCATCATCTGAGTATCTTCCGGATGCTTGCGTTTTATCTGTAATAATCCTAACGTCAACACCACGTCTCTTGGCTCTGATGAGTGCATCGCTGATTCCATCGTGGGTTATTGCGTAAACGGCTGCGTCGATTGTCTTATCGCATCTATCAATAAAACCAATTACGACCTTTGCAACCCCTCTTCCTGGACTAAAGTACGTCGAGACATGTGGCATGATAGTAGGTATACATCACATAACAAAACATGCCGGAAGCTAATCCCCTAGCGGCCTCTACCGAACTTAAACGAATAGCTACCGTCTCCTACGGTCTTTTCTTCTTATTTTCATCGTCGCCGGCTCTTTTTAATCATCCGGGCAAACTCGGGATCAGCTCTAGATTTCATTGGAGAGGATCCCCCGCGAGCCATTCTGGTTGCTCCAGCAAATTCATTCACACGCCTGCTATGAGAGCCATACTTTGGAAGTTCATGCTCCTCCTCTTGTGCACTAGCCTGAAGTTCTACCTCAAGATCTTGTGCAGCTTTCATCTCATCCTCTCTCTGCTGATCTGCTTGAAGGACTCCTGCTAATGCAGCTTCAAGCTCAGAATGTAGATTCTCAAGGGCGACTATCGACATATTCTCCAGATCCATCCACCTGGGACGAACTCCATGAACATACATGTGAAGGTCCCAAATTGCACCAGATAGCGCGCTATGGAGCTCATCATCAGGAATTAACTCCCACCCAGTCATGTCGACATCAGGTCCCCCATGAATTCGATCCTCAAGAGATTCCACTATAAGTCTTCTTAAATGTCGTCTTGTGAGTTTCATTCTTTTTCTCTTAGCTTTCTCTTAGCTTTCTCTAATTGATCTCTATTTTTGAGATCGTCGCCGCCGCGATTGATATAAAAATTTAATCTATCCATTGCTTTTTTCCTTCCGCCGGGAGCGTCCAGAAGTGCCCTTACTATAGAGCTTGCTGATTTTGTAAATAGTCCCTTGGGAGGATGCCACTTGGCATCTTTAGTTACTTTCTCAGACCAGCCCTTGTCTTCACTAAGGACACGTTGTAGCTCCTCATTGATGATTCTTTTTAGCTGCCGCTTTGTAATTCTCATTGTGATGTTCTCCTGGGAAGGTTCAAAATCCTTGTCCCTCTCTTAAATCCATTTCTATCAAACCACCCTTCATTCATCTCGAGTGCATAAGGTGCGTCGCCCATAGAGTAAGTATGCTCCATGCAGTGAGGTTTCATTCTCTCTATGTTTTTAATAATGCCCTGATCGTCAATGAATGCTATGGATAACGGGACACTGGTATTCTTCATCCAGAATGACCGCTGAGAGTTATCGGGAAATGAAAAAAGCATTCCAGAGTTTTGTGGAATGCTTTGTCGAAACATAAGCCCTCTATTTCTTAGAAAGGGCGTGTCTGCAACCTCAACAATAACTGGAAGGCTTCCGACCAAAATCTCTAGTACATGACATCTGGGAAGAGATCTATTGACCTCTTCTACAATCAGGCTTCTTAATTGTGATTTAAGTATTTTCATAGTGAACCCACATATAATTAGGTAGCACTATACGAAATTTGAAGGGAATTTTAATCCACTCTCATAACCTTATCAGCTCTATGTTCCTCAACAGAGCCATCTGAATCTAACTTAATTTTGACAATGAATATTGGCTCCATTACTCCGCCGGCCATCCACTGTGTGCTTTTTTGACGGTACATACCAACGATCTCTCCGACCTTTAGCATGTTTTCAAATAACGCTACCTTGTCGCCTATCTTTATCATTTTTCCTCCACAGTTAGTTGCCTAGAGATCTCTTCCTCATAGATACTTAATCGTCTTCCCTCACAAATGACAGAATACTGAACTGTATCTATTGATCGAACGGGTCTGTCCTCAATATACACTGATGTTCTATAGCCTCCCAGAATTAGAGCAGACGTCATTTCTGGCTCCGAGCCTTCTGTGACGGGAATCAACCAGCCGGCTACCTCATGATTACGAGGCCTAACTATCTCGACAAGGTCTCCTATCTCATACTTCATATTCAAAATCTCCTAACAATTACATTCTATAGCAACTGTCTGATGTGTTAATGTGGCACGCCCTAGAGGACTCGAACCTCTGACCCACGGCTTAGAAGGCCGTTGCTCTATCCAGCTGAGCTAAGGGCGCATTAAAATTATTTTCTCATTGTGAGATATACGCCGGCCATTAGTGCAATGGACCACATGCTTATAAAAATTCCTATCTGTTCATCCAGAAATATAAATGTTGCAAAGGAAATTGCAATCAAAAGTCTAGCTGTCCAGAGAAGCTTATTCCGTAATGACATAATTCACTCCTTATTAAAATTTACTGAGGCGGTAGGACTCGAACCTACACCCTTCGGATTAACAGTCCGACGTACTGCCAGTTGTACTACACCTCAATTAGTCTCTCTTCCACTTGCCCTTATTCCATCGATAGCCCGGGTCTTCGTCCGGGATCGCCATTTTGACTTCCCAGTGTCCTGCGACCCATCTCTTGCTTTTTCCATGACCCATCGACTCTCCATCTATCCAATAGTTTATTTCTTTTGAATACACAGCAGTTTGTGTATTCTCGTGCAGAGAAATTACTCCGGCTCCCTTAGCATCAATGTTTGAATGAAATGCGCATCCTCCCGCAAATAACAAAAATATTCCCATTAACTTAATCATTTTTTCTCCATAGCTGATATAATCATTATATCCCGGCCACGCATTTTTTACATGCAGGAAGATATTTAACTATATGAAGCTAATAATGGAAAGATGGAGAAGGTTTCTGAGAGAGCATCAAGAGATAGACTCCAGAATTCAATCTCAAATAAGTAGGCTCATGGAATTTCCCGATCTCGCTATTCTGATTAAGAGAGAGGGAGATAATGTCTACTTTCGTTACGTAAGGGTGGACGTGGAGGGTGAACGTCGCTCAACGCGTCATCCGTCCAAACCTGAAATCCTTCATCCACTTAATGATGAGGACTTTGAGAGGGACAATGTGGATGGCAAGATAATC
>Ga0080013_1006037_pt1 | contig 10955 bp, 12 predicted proteins | sample ETNvirenome_6_85_FD_69236 | JGI IMG/M metagenome (GOLD analysis project Ga0080013, IMG submission 69236) | Marine viral communities from the Pacific Ocean - ETNP_6_85 (SPADES assembly) (version 2) | ecosystem: Environmental > Aquatic > Marine > Oceanic | place: Pacific Ocean | collected 2013-06-19
TTATGTTTGGAGATCCTTGGACTACTTCAGGTGGTAAGGCTCTTCCATTCCATTCATCAACTCGTGTTAGATTCAAAAATGCTGGACAAATCAAAGATACTAATAAAAATACTGTAGGTATTAAGATTAAAGGACAAGTGATTAAGAATCGTCTCGGCCCTCCAATGAGGACTGTAGAGTTTCCACTTTACTTTGATAAAGGTATTGATGACTTTGGTAGTTGGTTAACTGTAATGAAAGAACACAAACTTTTAAAAGTAGGTGGTGCTTGGTATACATTACAACATTGTGACCTTGAAACTGGTGAATTAATTAAAGAATACAAGTTCTTATCTAAAGATTTTGAAAATCTAATGTTAGAAAATTCAGAATTAAAAGATTATTGTTACAAATTAATCTGTGAAGCTTGTATTATTAAATATGATTCTAAGGAACTTGGTATTGATGATGTAGAACAAACCGATGAGGTATTGGATGAACTCTAAAAAAGAATTAAATGAAAAATATTTATCTTTTTTAGACCAAACAAAAGATGATACACACAAAGCTGTAAATCATCTTAACGACAGAGTATTGATTGTAGATGGCCTGAATACATTTATCAGGTCATTTGCAGTTAATCCTGCGTTAAATGAAGATGGATTACATATTGGTGGTATGGTTGGTTTTATGAAATCAGTTAGATATAGTTGTGATATATTGAAACCATCTCGTTGTATTATTGTGTTTGACGGAAAGGGTGGAAGTAAAAGAAGACAGAAAATATATCCAGAATACAAAGGTACTCGTAAAGTTAAACGAAGATTGAATCGTAATGTGGATTGGGGAACAGCTCCTCAAGATGAACAACAATCTATGAGACAACAAATGGGTAGGTTGGTTGAGTATTTAGAACAATTACCTCTAACATTAGTTTCAGTTGATGGGATTGAAGCAGACGATACAATGGCTTATATCTCACAACAATTACTGCCAGAAAGTGATTGTATATTGATGTCAACAGATAAAGATTTTATTCAATTAGTTGATGATAGAGTGAAGGTATGGAGTCCAACAAAAAAGAAATTATATAACAAACAAGCAGTTTTGGAAGAGTTTGGTTTACCATCAAGAAATATGTTAACATATAGAATTGTGGATGGAGATAAATCAGATAATATCAATGGAGTTATGGGAGCTGGTTTAAAATCTTTGATAAAATACATTCCACAAATTACAGAAGATGAAGATTTTACAGCTATGGATTTAATAAATTTTGTAAATAATTCAGATTCTAAAATAAAACTCTTGGAAAATATAAAAAAAAGTAGTAACTTGTTAAAGAGAAATTATTTACTAATGCAACTAAACAATGTAGACATACCAAACCACACAAAGATGAAAATTCAAGGTGCTGTGAATGGTGATGTTCCACAATTAATTAAGTATAAATTTCAAACAATGTTTATAAAGGATAAATTACAATCAAACATAAAAAACTTTGATAGTTGGGTTATGGAGTTTGTAAGATTAGATAGGTTTAGGGGATTGAATGGATAAATTAACAGATTTTGGACACACATTTCAAATTAAATCGGTTGCTAGTCTAATGAAAAATCAGTCGTTTCTTGAACAGATACACGATATATTAGATGAGAAACATTTTGATAGTGATGCTCTAAAATGGGTTGTAAAAGAGTGTAAGAAATATTATGATGAATATAGAAAGTGCATAACTCTTGATGTATTTAAAGTAAAGACAAGTGAAGTAGAAAACGATGTGTTAAAGTTATCCATTGTAGAAAACCTTAAAGAAGTATTTAGACATATGGAATCACCAGATTTAGATTTCATTGAAGACAAAGCATTAGACTTTTTCAAGAATCAAACATTAAAGAATGCTATCATACAATCAGTTGAAATTATGGAATCAAAAGGTGACTTTGAACAAATCAAAAGATTAGTAGATGACGCTTTAAATGCTGGTACGGAAAGAAACATAGGACACGAGTATATTGAACATATTGAAGATAGGTATTCAGAAACTGCTAGAACAACAGTTCCAACTGGTTGGGATGTCATAGATGACTTAACTCAAGGTGGTTTAGGTGGTGGAGAACTTGGAGTGATTGTAGCACCTGCTGGTGTTGGTAAAACTTGGGTGTTAGCCGCTATTGGTGCTAACTCAATGAAAAAAGGAAAACATATAGTCCATTATACATTAGAATTGAATGAGGCTTATGTTGGATTACGATACGATAGTATTTTAACTGGTGTAGCAAATCAGAATCTTAAATATCATAAAGATGATGTACAAACAGAAATGGATAAATTAAAAGGTGATTTGGTTATTAAGTATTATCCAACCAAGTCTGCTAGTGTAAATACTTTATCAGCTCATTTGAAAAGAATCACAACATTAGGAACTGAAGTGGATATGGTTATTGTAGATTATGCAGATATATTGAAAGATAATCAATTTGCAAAGGAAGTTAGACATGCACTTGGAAACATATATGAAGATTTAAGAGGACTTGCTGGTGAGTTTCAGATTCCAATATGGACTGCATCACAAGCAAACAGAAGTGCTCTTGACGAAGATGTGATTCAAGCAGAGAAGGTATCTGAATCATATCAAAAAATTATGACAGCAGATTTTGTAATGTCATTGAGTAGGAAAGTGGAAGATAAGATAGGTAACACGGGTAGATTCCATGTAATCAAAAACAGATTTGGTCCTGATGGTATAACATTCCCAGCAAAGGTAAATACCAACACTGGTAAAATGGAAATCTATGAGGGTAATTCTGTTGGTGGTAAAGAACAACAAGGTAAAATAGACAACAGAGATAATCTTATGAAAAAAATGTTATCCAATAGGTACGAAGATTTAATGGCAGATGAATAAAACATTACACTTGGTATTAAAGAGAAAATATTTTGAAAGAATATTCAATGGAACTAAAACTACTGAATATAGAGACCTTACAGAATATTGGAAAAGAAGAATAGATGGAAAACATTACACATATATAAAGTTTCAATTAGCCTATTCCAAAAATCCACCAACAATGTTAGTGGAAGTATTGGGTAGAAATATAATTGATTATAAAGGTGTTAAATCATACGCATTTGATTTAGGAAAGATAATAGAGGTAAATAATTATGAGTAAAGAAAAAACAGACTTAGAGGTATTTCAAGAATGGGTTCAAGAGTTAAAAGAATTAGTATTTGGAACACCAATAACAGACTTAATGGAAAAACCAAAGAAAAGAAAAAGAGCTCGTAAAAAAGATGGAACATATAGAGGTGATGATAAATCTACACCTAATGTTAATGAAGCTTGGGAGAGTGAATAATGGTTAAGAATAAAAAATCAGTAGGGTTCAGAACCAAGAAAGAAGAAAAAGAAGAACAGTTTGATGATTGGGGTATATATCCAACACATGTAATAATACCAGATGATTATTGGAGTTATGAAAGTAACTGATTTCATAGTAGAACCTGTTGAACGAAGAATAATATCTAAGTTCATTGAGAAACATCACTATTCTCACAGTACAAACGGAGTACAACATATACAATGTTTTGCTATGTTTCGTGAGGGTAAGTTTGGTTTTGATAAAGAGATGATTGGTGCTGCTATGTATTGTTATCCATCAATGCCAGCTACTGCTAAAAAATATAATCCAATTAATCCTGATAGATGTTGGGAGTTAAGAAGATTTGTTTGTATTGATGATACACCAAAAAATGCAGAAAGTTATTTTATATCACAATGTCATAAATGGACAAAACAAAATACAGATATAGAAGTTATTGTTTCATTTGCTGACTTAGAAGAAGGACATACTGGTGTGATATACAAGGCTAGTAACTTTCATTTTTATGGACAAACTGGTGGTGGAAGTAAATTAATGGTTGATGGTGTTTTAAGACACAATCGTTCATTGAATCAGAGTAAGAGAACATTTGGTAGAACTTTAAAACGAAGGTATCAAGCTGGAGATAAGGATGTATATCAAGTCAAAACTAAACCAAAGAACATTTATGTTTACTATTTAAATAAAAAAATCAAGAAGAAATTATTAAAGTGATATTTATAAATACCTAACCAAAAGGTTATGATTTAAATCACAAAAATTAGAGGGGATAGAGGAAATGGATATTTCAACGAAAATATTGTCGGATATTACTGTGTATATGAAATACGCAAGATACATACCTGAAAAGAAGAGAAGAGAAACTTGGAAAGAATTGGTGGAACGAAACAAGAAAATGCACACCAAGAAATATCCAGAATTAAAATCACAAATAGATAAAGCTTATAAATTTGTATTAGACAAAAAGGTTTTACCATCAATGAGGAGTATGCAATTTGCTGGTAAACCAATTGAAATATCACCAAACAGAGTTTATAATTGTGCTTATCTACCAATAGACAATTGGCAGTCATTTTCGGAAGTAATGTTTTTATTATTAGGTGGAACTGGTGTAGGGTATTCAGTTCAACAACATCATGTAGAACAATTACCTGAAATACATTTACCAAACTTTAAAAGAAATAGAAGATATTTAATCAGTGATTCAATTGAAGGTTGGGCTGATGCTGTCAAAGTATTGATAAAATCTTATTATTATGGTGGTTCTCATATCAATTTTGACTTTTCAGATATTCGTCCAAAGGGTGCTGAATTGGTTACAAGTGGTGGTAAAGCACCAGGTCCTCAACCCTTAAAAGAATGTTTGGTTAAGATAGATGGTATATTGGAAACAAAAGAAAATGGTGATAAGTTAACCACATTGGAAGTTCATGATATTGTATGTCACATAGCAGATGCAGTATTGGCTGGTGGAATAAGAAGAGCTGCTTTGATTTCATTATTCTCTGCAGATGATGATTCTATGATTTCATCTAAGTATGGGAATTGGTGGGAAACAAATCCTCAACGAGGAAGAGCAAATAATTCAGCTGCTTTGGTTCGTTCTAAAATCACGGAAGAGTTTTTCTTTGAATTATGGGAAAAAATTAAATCAAGTGGTAGTGGAGAACCTGGTATTTATTTAACCAATGATAAAGATTGGGGAACTAATCCTTGTTGTGAGATAGCATTAAGACCATATCAGTTTTGTAATTTAACAGAAGTAAATGTATCAAATGTAGAATCACAAGAGGACTTGAATGAAAGAGTTAAAGCTGGAGCATTCATTGGAACACTACAAGCTGGATTTACAGACTTTCATTATTTAAGACCTATATGGCAAAGAACAACGGAGAAAGATGCATTGATTGGAGTATCAATGACTGGTATTGCTTCTAATAAATTAGATGACTTAAATGTAACAGAAGCTGCAAATGTGGTGAAAGAAGAAAACAAAAGAGTTGCAGAATTGATTGGAGTTAAATCAGCTGCTAGATGTACGACTGTAAAACCAGCAGGTACAACATCATTAACATTAGGAACATCAAGTGGTATTCACGCTTGGCACAATGATTTCTATATTAGAAGAATTAGAGTTGGAAAAAATGAACCTATATATGATTACTTATTAAGAAATCATCCTGATTTAGTTGAAGATGAATACTTTAGACCACACGATACTGCCGTTATATCAGTTCCACAAAAAGCACCCGATGGGGCTACAATGAGAACTGAATCAGCATTTCAATTATTGGAAAGAGTAAAATTCATTAGTGAAAATTATGTCAAAAAAGGACATCGTGGTGGAATGAATACACATAATGTATCAGCCACAATATCAGTAAAAGAACATGAGTGGGAAGACATAGGATATTGGATGTGGAAAAACAAAGAAGCTTACAATGGATTAAGTATTTTGCCTTATGATGGTGGAACTTACAAACAAGCACCATTTGAAGATTGTGAAGAAGCAACTTATGACAAAATGGTGGAAACATTAAAGAACATTAACTTAGCACGAATAACAGAAGAACAAGACAACACAGATTTAAAAGGTGAAGCCGCTTGTGCTGGTGGTGTTTGTGAGATTGTTTAATGGATAGAAATTGGAATACAAATTGGAGAAAATCAATCATAGTTATGAGTGGTGGTTTTGATCCTGTTCACAAGGGGCATTTGAGAATGTTCAGAGAAGCAAGTTGGTTAGGACATCATGTTGTTGTAGGATTAAATTCAGATGAATGGTTAAAAAGAAAAAAAGGTAAACCATTTATGAAATTTGAAGAACGAAAAGAAATCATTGAGGGATTCAAATATGTTAATCAAGTTATACCATTTGATGATTCAGATGATACTGCAAGTGATTTGATTAAGCGAGTTCATTCAATATATGATGGTGATGAGTTTGAACATGATTATTCTGATAATGACCATATGGGTATGGTTGGTTACTACCAAATCTATTTCGCTAATGGTGGTGATAGAACAACAGATAATGTACCTGAAATGAAAGTATGTAAAGAATTAGATGTAACAATGCTATGGGGTGTTGGAGGTGGAAAAATCCAATCATCCTCGTGGTTAATCAATGGAGAGAAAAAATGATAGAACAATTACTATTTACAATAACAATGGTTACTTATTGGTTAAGTGAAGGTTGTACAGAAGGCTACACTTGGGCAAGTAAAAAAGAAAGAAAAGAAAACAAATTAATCTTTGGTTCAATATCAAAAGGTAAAAGAGATGGTGTTGGATATTTAGATTACCATGCTTGGAGATTAGGTGAAAATATTGGAATGGTAGGTAGTATTTTTTCAGCATTCTTATTCACTTCTTTTTGGAGTTTATTACTTACATTTTTAGGTTCTTGGATGATAGGATATTTCGTCTATGAGAGAGCACTAAACTATATTTGTTTAGGTGATGCATTCTCAGCAAAAGGGCCGTGGAAAATGATGGGTATTGAAATACCTCGTTCAAATGCATTTGATTGGGCTGTGGTTGGTATCGGTTTAGGTTTAGTTATTTTAAGTATTTTTATATAGGAGAAATGAAATGGCAAAGAAAATGGATAAACATATTTATTCAGCAAAACTTGTAAGAGTCGTAGATGGTGATACAGCAGATGCTATGATTGATTTAGGATTCAATGTTTGGGTTAAAAATAGAATTAGATTTATGGGTGTAGATGCTTGGGAAAGTAGAACTCGTAATCTTGAAGAAAAAGAAAAAGGTTTAGCTGCAAAAGCTTATGTTAAAGACTTATTAGAAAATTCGGATGAGGGAAAGTTCTTATTAAAATCTCACGGAGTTGGGAAATATGGACGAGTCCTCGGCGAACTATTCGTAAAAGGTAATGAAAAATCAGTAAATGAATTACTGAAAGAAAATGGTCATGCTTACGAATATCACGGAGAAAAGAAAAAAATATTCGGTTCATAAAAAAAAGCTTGACTTACATGCAAAAAAGGTTGTATATTTAGATATGTATCAGAATATATATGTAAAACGCACAAAGACTTCTTCGGAAGTACATATTTGGGATGACAAAACAGGTTATTCCAAATTTCAATATAAACCATATGCTTATCTAAAATCACAAAGTGGAACATATCGTTCTCTATATGGTGATAAACTCAAGAAAGTAAACTTTTGGACTGGTGATGATTTACAGAATGGTAGAGTATTTGAATCAGATGTACCGATTGAAACCAGAACATTAGTTGATATGTATCCTGAATCAGAAGAGCCATCAGTAGGACATCGTGAAGTTTATTTTGATATTGAGTGTGAGGTAACGGATGGTTTTCCAGACCCACAAAGAGCTGAGAACAAGATTACAGCTATCGCTCTTTATGATAAAACAATGGATAAATATTCTTGTTTTGTTTTAGGTGATGTACCAAATACAGATGTGGTTGAATCCTTTCAATCAGAAGAAGAATTACTACAAAGGTTTTATCAAAAATATCTTGAAATCAATCCAACAATTCTAAGTGGTTGGAACATTGATGGATTTGATATTCCTTATTTATATAATAGAACCGATAGAGTTATGGGTAGACAAATGGCTAATTGTTTATCACCAATCGGTGAAGTATATTATTCCGAACATAAAAAGAAATACAAGATTGCTGGTGTTTCTTGTTTAGATTATCTACATTTATACAGATTATTCACTTATACACAACAATCATCTTATCGTTTAGATTACATTGGACAACTTGAGGTTAATCTTGGTAAGATAGAATTTGAGGGAACATTACAAGATTTATACGAAACAGATATTGAGAAGTATATTGAATACAATCTAAATGATGTTATTATTGTTAAGAAACTTGATGATAAGTTAAAGTTCATTGATTTGGCTCGTGGTATATGTCATGTAGGTAGAGTTCCTTATGAAGATGTTTATCATTCAAGTAGATATTTAGAGGGTGCTATTTTAGTTTATTTAAAGAATATTGAGGTTGTCGCACCAAACAAAGATTTAGATGCAAGAGAGAAAATGAATCGGAGTAGTGATGATAAATTCACGGGTGCTTATGTCAAAGAACCTAAAGCAGGTAAATATAATTGGGTGTTTGACTTAGATTTAACTTCTATGTATCCTTCCACAATTATGACTTTGAATATTTCACCTGAGATGAAGATTGGTAAAGTGAATGGTTGGAATGCTGAGGAGTTTATTAAAGGTGCGAGTAAAACTTATTCACTTGAGAAGAATGGTAAAACTCAAGGGCATATGAATAATGAAGAATTGGCTAGTATGTTTAAATCAAACAAAGTATCCATATCTTCAAATGGTATTTTGTATCGTAATGATAAAACAGGTTTGATTCCTTCATTGTTATCCAAGTGGTTTGATGAGAGAGTTGAATTTAAAAGATTGATGAAGAAACATGGAGATGAAGGTAATGATGACCAATATGGTTATTTTAAAAGAAGACAACATGTACAAAAGATTGTATTAAATTCACTCTATGGTGTGTTGGGATTACCTGTATTTAGATTTTATGATATTGATAATGCTGAGGCTACAACCACTACTGGCCAAGACTTAATTAAATTCACAGAGAAAATTGCTAATAGTTATTATAATAATAAACTTGGTGATAAAGAAGACTATTGTATTTACACAGATACAGATTCAGTATTCTATTCAGCCATTCCATTAGTTAAAAAAGATTTCCCAAATGCTGACTTAAATGATGATAAGTTTATGACGGAGAAGATATTAGAAACAGCAAAAGAAGTTCAAGATTATATTAATGAATCTTATGATTTATTTGCTAAAAAGTTTCTAAATTGTGATGAGCATAGATTTGATATTAAACAAGAGTGTGTTGCTAAGTCAGCATTTTGGGTTACAAAGAAAAGATATGGACAACAGATTATCAATGATGGTGGAGTACCTTGTGATAGACTTGATGTTAAAGGATTAGATATTGTTCGTAGTTCATTCCCACCAGCGATGAGAGATTTAATGACTGGCGTGTTGAAAGACATATTGGGTGATGTGGATAAAGATGTGATTGATGAGAAGATAATGAAGTTTAAAAAAGAAATGAAAACCACAGATATTCAAAACATCTCTTTACCAACTGGTGTTAAGAAATTAAAGAAGTTTAAAGCTCCAACACCAAAAGATGCCGTATTCACTACTATGAAAAAGGGAACACCAGTGCATGTGAAAGCTGCTTGGGTGTATAATGACTTGTTGAGATATTGGGGATTGAATAACTTTGAACAAATCAAATCGTCAGAAAAGATTAAGTGGATTTATCTAAAACCAAATACAATGAATATCAAACAAATTGGTTTCAAAGGTTATGATGACCCACCAAAGATTATGGAGTTCATAAAACAGAATGTTGATTATGATAAATTGTTCTCAAGAGCATTAGAGAAAAAGATTAGAATGTTCTATGAAGCATTGAAATGGGATATGCCTGTTGATAAAGCGAATACATTGGAAAGATTCTTTTAAATAAAGCTTGACTTATATGGCAAAAAAGTATTATATTATTAAACGATAAATCTTAAACATAGGAGAAATGTAAGATGCAAAAAAGTAAGTTAGATAAATTCATTCAAAAGTATAATTTGGGTGGAAATGTAAATTCAGTAAAATGGAAAGCAAGCGGTGATTCAATATCAACATCATTTGTAACTCCTGATAAATCTTTATTAGGTAGTGTGAAAGTTGATAAGTTTCCATTTGATGAAGCTGAAATTGGTGTATATCAAACCGACCAATTAAAAAGTTTGATAAATGTGTTAGGTGATGATGTTTCATTAGACTTAACAAAATTTGGTGATAAAGCTGTTTCACTTAAAATAAAACACGGAACTACATCTGTGGATTATGTTTTAAGTGACTTATCAGTTATATCAGACCCACCACAAATGAAAAGACTTCCAGAGTTTGGAACTAAAATCAAACTTGAAAGAAGTTTTATTGATACTTTTATCAAAGGTAAAGGTGCTTTAAGTGGTGTTGATACTTTTTCTGTTGTGAAGAGTGGTGAGGGTTGCGAAGTTGTGATTGGTTATTCTTCAACAAATACAAATAGAGTTAACATTCCAGTAGAGTGTACTTCTTGTGATGTTGATACACCAATAACATTCAATGCTAATCTTTTCAAAGAAGTATTGGTTGCTAATCGTGAATGTTCATCAGCTATTCTTGAAGTTTCAACTGAGGGATTGGCTAGAGTGAATTTCAAAATTGATGATTATGATTCTACTTATTACATCGTAGCTATGCAGGATGTAGATTAATGTCTCATTCTTTATGGGTAGAAAAATATCGTCCAACGGACTTATCAACTTATGTAGGTAACGAGCATCTTAAAGAAAAAGTGAAGGTATATCTTGAATCAGAAGATGTACCTCATCTTTTACTTTTTGGTAAAGCTGGTACTGGTAAGACAACATTGGCTAAGATTATCACATCCAATATTGATTGTGATTATATGTATATCAATGCTTCCGATGAGAACAAAGTGGATGATGTTAGAAACAAAATAAAAACATTTGCTTCATCTGTT
>Ga0080013_1006038_pt1 | contig 10955 bp, 14 predicted proteins | sample ETNvirenome_6_85_FD_69236 | JGI IMG/M metagenome (GOLD analysis project Ga0080013, IMG submission 69236) | Marine viral communities from the Pacific Ocean - ETNP_6_85 (SPADES assembly) (version 2) | ecosystem: Environmental > Aquatic > Marine > Oceanic | place: Pacific Ocean | collected 2013-06-19
AAATAGACGAGACTGACCAAGGAGAAAATATTGATGTCTCTTTGGCGGCCATTAAGGAGGCCAATAAAAACAAGACGGAGGAATTGAGTTTAGCGTCACTACAGGACAAGAAACCAACGAGTCTCGACATACAAGGAGTTCAAAACTACATAACGGATGTCTCAAAGGGCATTCAAGTGGCGGCGCCTCCCGATAATATGAAGGAGACGTGGGACTTTATGGTGACAAATAACATACCTAATACGAGTGAATACCTTGTCGGCAGTGACATTATAAATCAATCATCCATTAATCCCAATGCAGTCATCAATACTGGTGCTACTATTAATCCCAATACTATTGCACCTGTTAACGCTGATCCTACTCTTACTGCTGCGATGACCGCTAATCCTAATTTTAATTTTAATTTTACGACCCCGAAATTGAATTATGATTTAATAAATCAGAAACAAGCTCTTCCATTAGAAAATGCAAACTACCCAGGAGTCCTTTGATGTCCGAGGAAACACAAAAAAATAGGGAAGGCATCCTCAAGATCGAGGGGGAGATCAAGCTCATCCACGAGCGCATTAAAAGCACGGATGAAAAGATAAACCTGATGATCTCCAATCACCTGGCGCATGTTCAAAGTGACATTGACTGGATAAAAAAGGATATGATAGGAATGAAGAAGGTTATGTGGTTCATCGGAACAGCAGTTGTCGGACAACTGCTGTTCCTCGTGTTTCGATCTATGATGTAGTTGATTGCTCCTTTCTAAATTTAGGTATTATATTCCAGGTGTTTTTCATGTACGACTCCTCAAGTTCAACAACATTAAAGTTATTTGAGTCCTTTAAAAGACCATTAATTCGTACAATATCTTTTTGTCGTTGTTCCAACAGATCCTCATACTTTTTTATGAGATGATGTTTAACTCCAATTTTGGCATCCTCTAGGGTGGTAAAAACATGGTTTGCTTCAATACACCAACTCCATCTACTGGAATTGTCTTTTTTATGTTTCAAGTAAAAATATTTAACCCCCTTATGTTTTGTATACCAAACACCGTACGTCTTAGTTTTATGAATAGTGGGGGATGATGACCCACTAATTGAGAAAAAAACTTGAGCCCTGTCGAACCGTTTACTTTCCCCAAATTTCAAATCAAATATATCTTTCTTCATATCTTTCTCCAGTATCTTCCTTTTACAAGGATCGGTTTAGTCTTGAATTTTGTATCCTTCTCAATCACTCTCTGATCCAAGAGCTTATTGACAATTCTACAAATAACTCCTGAGCCTATCTCAGGAAACTTTTCACGAAGCCTCTTGATAAAGGGCTTCTTCTTTAATTGTTCATTTTCAATGAGAGTACAAGCGCCGAAGCGGATATCCGTATGGACATCCCTTCTTCTTTTTGAATTGGGTATGGAAGGGGAATTTATTTTCCACCCGCCATTATCAGTTTTCTTTTCCCACTCTTTTAATAATTTCTTATCATCAGGCGCGTTGGCGGCGTCCACCAAGCTTTGGGGAATTGTTAATAAATTATTCATTCTAACTTTCTCCATAAATTAATTATAATATTATATTATATTATACAATATCAATGTCAACACAATTTTAATTTACGGCAGAAAACCTAGATCGCGTTTCCCCAGGATTTTCCAATTTCGCAATCAACTTTTGATGGAACAACCAAAGTGACACAATTTTCCATCACGGAAATAATTTTATTTTTTACATTTTCCGATCCATCAAAGCTTAAAGTAAGTTCGTCGTGGATTTGAATAAGTGGAACTATATTTTCCTTGTACAGCGCGACCATGGCTTGTTTTGTTTGATCGGCGGCTGATCCCTGTATTAGCCGGTTAAGAGCTTTGTACGTACCTGCTCGTTTTAAATGATGATGTTCCCCATACTTTAATTTAGCTTGATCATAGGGAAGCGCTTTATAAACGCCAAACGTGGTTGGTTCCCATAATTCAAAACGACATTTTCTACCTTTAAGTGTTGAGACATAACCTTCTTTGTTGGCGTATCCCATCACACTAGTCGCTAACTCTTTAATGAATGGAACACGTAAATTGTACTCTTTTAAAATTTCTTTCGCGATGTCTTTTTCCACTTGTAATTGTTGAGAGAGTTTATTAACTCCCATTCCGTAAAATAACCCTAGATTAATAGTCTTGGCGCGTCCACGATCAATGTCCGCTATGTTTGCCACCATCTCATGAAAATCAGCTTCGGCATTCTTATTGTATTCTTCTACTAAGACCTCGGCACCCTCGCATTCTAGTCTACTGGCATAATGAACAGCCAAACGTGGTTCTTGTTGTGAATAATCGAATGATCCCCACACCTCATTCTCTTCAGGTAAGAAGAGTCCCCGTATTTGTTTCTTGATCTCAAGGTTTTTGGCGGGAAGTTGCTGTAAATTGGGATTAGAGTAGCTGAACCGTCCTGACACGGTTCCCGATTCGCCGTCACGCATTTGATGAATGTTGGAATGAATGCGTCCCTTGTGTTCATGTTTAATGATAGTATCTAAAAATGTAGTCTGGACTTTATTAAATTCCCTCGCGCGTTGTATTTTCTGGGCGATAGGATGCTTATGGTTCAATAAAAAATCCTTGGTAAAACTTGGCGCATCTGTTTTTTCCGTGCGAGGATATTTTATTTTAAGCTTGTCAAAAACTTTTGCCACTGATTCAGCAGCCCATATCTCCACTGCAAGACCCGTATCTTCCAGTATGCTAGATAATATCTTCTTTTCTGTATTCTTAAAACTTTTTTTATAACGCTGTGCTTGTTCGACATCGACGCGTACTCCTTTTTTTGTCATTTCAAAAATAACAGGGAGCAGATCCATTTCCAAGTTAAAGACTGTTTTCAAGCTATCTTTTTCAATGAGAGGTTTCATATGATGATAAAGCCGTAAAGTTAAGTCTGCATCCCGTTCAGCATAATCTCCCACAAAGATAGCGGGGAGTTTATACATTTCATTTTTGGGATCGACCCCAAATTCAATTGCCGCCTCTTTTAATTTAGCCTCATTTTTATATTCATTGAGCATGTCTTTGCCCACCGTATTCAAGGCGTACGAAAATTTATTTTCATTAAGAAGAGGAGCCATGATCATCGTGTCTATGATCCGTCCATTAACTTTAATGCCTTCTGTATGAAGCCATCCTAGGTCATAAACTGCATTGTGCGCCACTTTAACGGCATCGCTTTTCATTAGATCTTTCATCCAGGAGAGGACACGTTTCCGATCCCAGTTAAACCCATTTTCATGACGGATGGGATAGTACCCCTTCCATCCATCCACCGCGATTGAGATACCAATCACGTGTCCAGTAGAAGATGTCCATCCTGGTCCCGTTGTCTTTAATTTAGGATCATAAGTCTCCAGATCAAATGCGATTACTTTCGCATCCGATAGATCAGGGAGGGTTTCGGGGGGCATCCATTCAGATTGAACAAAACCAAAATTATTTTGTGTCATTTAATTATGGGGACACTTGTTTAATGATTTTACATATTCTTTTGTAATACGTCCTCTTCTTTCTCCTTCTGAATCAAATGATCGATCTTTACCTGTTCTTTCTTCTATTTCTCCTGCGATAGAGGCGTAGGCGGCTAGATCAATGTAGCTGTCTTTTTTATGTTGGTGCATGAGCCGTGCTACTTTTACCAAGGCCATGCACACCGCGGCATCATGGGGAGTCACTTCTTTTCGGAGGAAAATAGACCACAACGCCGCAATGTTCTGATGATTGGTCAACTTGTCACCATAGTCTTTATGGCGATCGCCACCAATTAATTTTTTTGCTTCACTTAGGATTTCTTTACAAGTCATTTTCGAGGGGGGATTCATAAAGCCTATATCCTTCCTGTTTTTGTGCTTCAATGATGTATAAATTATGTTTGGCTCTTGTGACGGCTACATAAAATACACGATGTTCATCATCAGGATTTTTTAAATATGATTTATACACTAATTTACCTAGATCTAAAAGTACGACAACATTGTCACATTCACCGCCCTTGGCTTGATGAATAGTGGAAACACGAATTCTAGGTTCACCCCTGATGTCCTCATTCAATTGTTCCAGTCGGCGTAAGTAAGCTATGTCAGAAAGCTTAATACGATCCAGAACCTCATGCCATTCCCCGTCTACTAATAGTCCATGATTTTTCTGAAGATCCTTCAAAGTAAAAAGTTCATTCTTTTCCTCTTCCTTGAATCGTTTAAAGCCCCTTTTAATCCCTGTACCACTTTTAATTTTACTGTATAAAGTTTTAATGTCACTATGAGAGACAGCTTCTCCCGCTTGTAAATGTTGCCATGTGTCAATGGCGCTTAACACGGTAGGAGCGATTGGACGATGTTCACCTCTTCCGTACCAATATCCTTGGGAAAAAAGAAAATCTTCAATCATTTCGTTCCTTATTTTTCGGGTCCGTCCCAATAAAAGCCATTTTCCCTTCGATAAATCAATATGGCGTAAATGTGTCATCCTATGTACGTGACCCTCTTCATCCTTCGGCCGCCATTCTTTGGGACGACGGTTCCGAATACGAGTGATGATATAATTCGCCAATCTATAGACGCTCGGAGGACAGCGATAAGATTTATCTAAGATCTCTACATTCCCTTTTAAATTAATGAATTGATCCACGTCCGCCCCACTCCACCGAAAAATAGCCTGATCATCATCCCCCGCGATATATGTTTCATTGCTTTGAGAAATCAGTTTATGCACCATGTCATATTGGATCTTCGGCATGTCCTGGGCCTCGTCAATAAAAAGAACGTCAAAAGAAGTGGGATGAAAATCCTCTACATAATCAACAATCATATCGGTAAAGTCATACAAGTTATTTTCTTTTTTATATCCCGTAATCGCCCTATCAATAAAATCCAACTTTGACCATATCATAAATTCTTGTCCCGTGTTCCATGCATCGCGCAAGGACAAGCCTTTCAATCTCGCTAAATTAATTAAATTCACATACTTGTGGTTGGTGTTGGCGAAAATAGACTCATCACTGTTGTTAAACACGAGATTAAAGCCAATAAGATCTGATAATTCTTTCCAGTGTTTCGATTTCATTAGGTTATTGTCATCAATGGGCAGATGCTTGTAGGCAAAGCTATGAAGAGTTCTGAAATGAACGAGATCATCACGACTTGCCTGAAATTTATCCCGAGCTCTGTCTCTCGCCTCGTAAGCCGCCTTGCGTGAAAAAGAGAAGAAACCAATTTTATTCCAGGGAATTCCTTGTTCTTTTTTCTGCCGACAAATTTCCAGAAGTTTAGTCGTCTTTCCCGTACCGGGTGGTCCTAAAATAATATTAATCATTAAAATGGGATCTCCTCATTATCAATGTCTTCTCCCCCTAAAACCTTATCAGTATCTTTTTTCTCAGTCTTCAACGGGGGTAATGGAACATCTTTAATGGGTAATTTAAATTCAGGTATAGTCCAGGCGCGTGTTTGAACTTTTTGTGGGTATACGGTCACATCTTTGCCATCCATATCCCGCAATCGTTGGACGATCCATGGGCGTGGAACCTTGAAATTTTTAGATGAATCCAGCCAATGGGATAAATCAGCCAAACGGAAATAAGTTATTCCATTTTCTGTAAAAGCCTTTCCCATTCCTAATTCATCCATCGTAAAGGAATCCCCCCTAACTTGACAGAATTCTTGCAAGTAATCTTTAAATTCCCCTGTCTTGGAGACATCTTCGGGAACGTCTATGGTATTGATCGTCTCAAACAACACACGGACAATTCCATCCCAATCATTGATTTTCATCCGTGGTATATAAGTTTTAAGCTGATTAGATGCCAGATTGCGAAAAATATTAAAATTATAAAGATCCCCCACCTGATTGATTTCCACGCGTCTGTCATTCACATTCATAAACCAAATGGGAGGAACGCAAGATTGTACGGCTAGATCACTGTACTTGGGATGGTCTTCCGTGGAATAACCAATTCCAAATTTTCTCGTCTTGCATAATGGTTTTTGGCATACCGACAGGATTGGTTGGTCATTGCATCGGTAAGTATATTTAATGGAGCCATCCGCCTTGTTCTGCCTTACTTGTTTTTGGATGGTCGTGACCTCACTTACGTTCAACGGTGGATCCATATACTGTAAATTATATTTTTCTATGAGGTTCTCCCACTCATCAGGATTGGATTTACGGTAAAAAATTCCTATGTTGAATAAGCCGTTATTCCGTGTCCCTTCAGGGTATCCCTTTTCAGTTAAGAATTGCAGGCACGGAGGACCATTCTTAATGGTGTCTTGTTTAATCTTAATTGTAATAGTGGCTATGTCATCACAAACGAACTTGTCATACAGGGTGAAAAAGTCATCCAAAGACGCACCTTCACCATTGTCAAGAAACGCGTATCGTGTGTCGCCATGATAAGGTAAATTCAACCACGAACCTGTGTCCTTCTCATTAGCAAGTTGTGTTTGCTTGGGAAATACTTCTGAATTCGCGTATCCCAGATATGCCGCGCATTCTCTCAATTTTTGTTGGAAGAGATTGGCTGCTTGTGGTTTTTTTGAGAAAAGAAAAAGATGCGCCCCAAAAGATTTGGATGAACACATTATTAAAGGTAATTTTAACTCCCTTATTTTAGATAATATTTTTTTATGATCAAGTGGGTACTCATCAATATCAATGCATCCCCAGGATGCCGTACCATCATCCCTAATGGGAACAATACCCAAAGCGGGCATCTTGCCTTCCAAATGATCCTTATACATTTGCAAGGTAGGTGCTTCGTGTTTCGTGAACATTTTACCTTCACGTTTTCCATTAACTTTCGTTTCGGAATAACGATATTCTCCATGCGCACGATCAAGTCCACTGAATATATGTTTAAATTTTTCTACTTTCATAAAATTCCCGATAAAATGGGCGGACTATGCCGCCCATCTTCATAGGTATTTTCGGAGCATCTATGAACCTAAGATTGCATCCTCCTTCGTAGGAGTGATGTTTTTCATCTCTGAATTTTCACTTTCATTAATGACCTCAGGACTCGGATCAATCTCACCGGACACAACTAATTTATAAAAATTTTGTGCCTCTTCCACAATGTTTTTAGGGTTTGGATAACCATTAACGGATTTCTCCAGTTTAATATTCCACCCCCACCAATCATTTTTTTTATTCGCTTCGCGTACCGCTTTCATATTGTACACATTAGCAAATACTGGCAATGTCACGAGAGTCCCATCTTTTCTATTGGTTTTTTGATTCATCATCATAGTATTCCAATATCTAGATTTTTTGTATTGAGTTTTTTGCATAATGATTTGCGCTCTTTCAAAAGAACCATCATCATTCAAACGTAAAACAAAATACTCAGCCGTTCTTACTACGTAAGTTTTACTAAGCTGACCATTGATCATATAATGATCCTCCCCGTCGTGTTCCGACCTAGTTAAAGGTGGAACGTCTTCAGGTGTGTAAATTTTAACGGGAGCGCCAGTGCCTTCGCCTAGTTTCTCCCATTCTACAAAACGTGAACGAAAGAAACAAGGAACGGTCATAATTCCATTATAAAATTCTTTTGTAACAGAATTAAAAATCATTCCTTCTTCTAGTCCCTCGACATGCTTTGTATTACCTTTCTTTACTTCAGGTGTTTGTGAACTTGCAATTTTCAAAAATGGAATTGCTAATTCACTTGCATTGACATTCTCAAATCCTGCTCCCACCATGGAAGGGGATGTGAAATCAACGACATTCGTACTTATTTCACTTTTCTTTTTCTTCGCTACTTCATTCATCGTTCATTTTCCTCGTTTAATTTTCACTTTGTTTCCCATGTAGACACTAAATAATTCTAATGGGAAGGCTTTGCCATCGTTTATTTGTTCGCCGATTAAAGCATTCAAGGTCATTGGCTCGACCTTGCGTTTTTGGTCAGGAGAAAGTCCTTGCTTTTCTAGATCTTGTATAAGATCCGTCGCAACTACATTATCCCCTTTCCCAAACCTTACTGAAACAATGTTTTTTATGATGTCCCCTAAATTGTTACTTTCCAACCATTCAAAAGCCTCTCTTTCATTGTCCTTAGTGATGCTGCCTTTAAAAAAAGGTTTAAAGCTTACTGCATCACCATTCATTAACTTTATTTCCTTGACCCCCCTTTGCTCCATCAATTGAACAATAGAATCATTCGCTTGTTGCAGCGCAGCTTTTTTAGTTTTAATTTGATTTTCCAAAGCGAGTATATCGCTTTCGAGTTTTAGATAATTATTAGAGGCCGTAGATACGTCTTTGACCTCTGTTATTTTTACTTCTTTTTTATCGTCATCGTTTAGATATGATAAAAAATCAACTTTCTCGCTCATCTCTAGTATTCCTTTCATTCAAGTCTATCTGTATAGGAAAATATTTAAAGGAACGACGATCATATTTCAACACTTTATATTTACCTCTATTATTATCAGAAGCCACCGCGCAAGCTAAACCTATCATGCTCGGATCCCCTATTAATAATAAAAAATCATCATCGCTAAAGTTTCTCAACTTTTCCTTTGCTTTTCGTATCGCAGGCGCAGGAGATAACATTATCTGCTTACCTTCCTCAAATAGGGGAACTAACTCACCATATTCGTTAGCAGGTATAACATTAAATTTTGCCACTTCCTGGATTACGTATACTTTACCTTTATTTTCCGACATTCTGATCTTTCTTTCACACCATATATATTTTTTATTTAAATGTATCAATTAAAATGTTAAAAGAATGCTGAATTTAACAAGAATTGCAGAAAGTATGAATAAATTACATTATAAATTTAAGACTTCTCCCTATAAACATCAATTAACTGGAATGGGGTTAATGCTCAATCACTTCCGTCGTGGTGAAAAAGAATTTGCGTTGTTGATGGAAATGGGATGTGGAAAAACCAAAGTTCTTTTGGATAGTTCCTCTTATTTGTATGACAATGGGTACATCAATGGTATTCTTGTCATCTGTCCTAATGGTGTCAAAGGAACATGGAAAAAAGAGATTGAGATCCATATGGCTGATCATGTAGATCGTAATGTCATTATTTGGACAGGACAAAAAACAAAAAAACACGAAGAAGAATTAAGTACTTTATTCATTGCTGACAAAGTTCATTTCAATATTTTAATAATAAACGTGGATGCTTTTGCTACAGAACGTGGGCGTAGGGTTGCGGATCGATATCTAATGACACGTCGTGCCTTAATGGTGGTGGATGAAAGTACAATGATTAAAAATCCTACTGCCATTAGAACTAAAGCTATTACAAAATTAGGTAATTTAGCGCGTTATAGGGTTATTATGACAGGTTCTCCCATTACCAAATCTCCTGAAGATCTTTACGCGCAATGTAATTTCCTTAATCATGAACTTTTAGGATTCAGTTCCATTTACACTTTTCGCAACCGGCACTGCCAATTGCAGCGCTTGTCGTTCGGAGGTCGATCCTTCAATAAAGTGACAGGATACAAGAATCTGGAAGAACTTAATCATAAATTAAAACAGTTCTCCTACCGGGTATTAAAAAAAGAGGCTTTGGATCTTCCTGATCAAGTATGGATGAAACGCATTGTCAGTCTTACAACAGAACAATTGGACGCCTATATGCAGATGAAAAAATTTGCATTGGTTGAGCTCCAGAAAGAGACATTGACGACAACGTCAGTGCTCGCCCAGATGGTGAGACTTCACCAAATTGTTTGTGGTCATTTACCAACCGATAACGGTCGTGTTATAGGCTTGGCGAATAACCGTATCAAGGAATTATTGGCTATTCTAGAAGAGCATGGTGGAAAAGCCATCATCTGGGCGAATTATCGCCATGACATCAAGGAGATTGAAAAAACATTGCTGAAGAAATATGGTCCCCGATCCGTGGTCACTTATTATGGGGATACTCCTGAAAAAATGCGTCAAGAAAATATTCAAAATTTTCAGGAACAAGAAGAGCCTCGATTTTTCATAGGTCAACCTATGACAGGGGGAAGAGGAATCACCCTGACAGCAGCTAATCTTGCAATTTTTTACTCCAACAGTTATGACTTAGAGACTAGAGAGCAAGCAGAAGCACGTAATCACCGAATTGGAACTGATGACAAAGTTACCTATGTAGATTTAGTGGCGGAAGGAACCGTTGATGAAAAAATTATTTATTCATTACGCAACAAAATTAATTTAGCCACATCGGTATTGGCTGAAGACATAAGGAAATGGTTAGTATGATAGCTAAAGTATCGTGGATGTATAGTCCTACTAAAGACACTTTTACAGTAGTCAAGATAGATGGACAAGGGACTGAAGGGGAAGATTTAGAGAAAGATTTTATTTTACCTGGCATTACCGTGTCCAGAAAAGAATTTTTTTCAGAAGAGAAGTACTGGAAAACCTTTTGGACTATTATTGTAAAAAACGACAAAGCAGTGATAAATGTATGATGCTGACTAATATTTTACTCGGTATAATAATTATTATTCTTTTAGTAATAGGCTTTGTAATATTTCAAATAGGACACAATTTATTTAAGGATAAAAAATGACGAGTAGACAACTAGGATCAGGTAGGAAAAAATACGAACGACGCAATGGGGCAGTAAGGCAGCATTATCCTGGAAAAGGAATAGGGAAATATAAATGCTTTATTTGTCAAAAGGAATATATGCGTTATGGGAAATTTGATCGGTTTTGTAATTCGTGCCGACTTCGTACATAATGAAAAAACAAAACCCAATGGCTAAAGAAGTTCGCACTCCTAAATACAAACAACGCATCGTGAAAGATAAAACTATATATGACAGGAAAAAGACATCTATGAATGAAATTCTGGAAGTGGGAGAACCAGCTCCTGATTTTACAGGGGCGTATGAACCTCCTACGGATGAAGAAGAAGATGATAGACTGAGATTCGGAGATCATTTAT
>Ga0080013_1006040_pt1 | contig 10950 bp, 11 predicted proteins | sample ETNvirenome_6_85_FD_69236 | JGI IMG/M metagenome (GOLD analysis project Ga0080013, IMG submission 69236) | Marine viral communities from the Pacific Ocean - ETNP_6_85 (SPADES assembly) (version 2) | ecosystem: Environmental > Aquatic > Marine > Oceanic | place: Pacific Ocean | collected 2013-06-19
ATCTATACATTCCTTTTCTTACATAAGAAGATTTTTTTATATCTGCTTTAGGTCTAGGATCCACATTAGGTCGAGGAATTTTTTTCCATCTAGGTTTACCTTTACCTGGTTTTGTAGTTGGTTTAGTTCCTGGTTTTGTAGTTGGTTCGGCAGGTGCCGGATTATTTCCCATTAAACTATCTAAAGATATTTCTACATACCCATCATCACTATCCATTGTGTGATCTAATTCTCCATCATCATTATTATCTACATCTAATCTATTAGGAATATCATCTCCATCTCTATCTAAATCTCCAGTTGCCGATAAATAATCTTGTCCTGTTGCAATGGCAGTCACTACATCCATTTCTTGTTCGGGAACGACATGGACATCATCACCTGCTAATTCTGCAGTTTGATTGGTGACATTAAAATCTTCACCTAAAGAAGCCCATCCTTCTTCATTTCCATCACAGGAAGAACATCCTCCTCCCATACATTCTTCACAAATTGCTTGATTTTCTTTTAAAACTTTTTTAAGGGCTAAATTAGCGTTTTTTTTTAAAAAGGACTCCATTAACTGTTTTTTAGAAAATGTTCTAGATTCATTTTTTTCATCCTTTTCTGACTTTTTTTGTTTTTCTTGTTGTTTTTCTAATTCTTTTATTTTTTTCCTCAAAGCATCTATTTGATCTTGCGTTTTCTGATCCTCTGGGCTAAGTTTAGACTTTTTATTTTTTGGTGTTTCTTGGTCGTCTGGATCTACCTCTTTTTGTTCCGCCAATTCTTCTTCAGCACCCAATTCTATATCTACTTCTTCATCACCTTCTTCAGCACCCAATTCTATATCTACTTCTTCACCACCTTCTTCTTCATCACCTTCTATTTTTGCAATGATATCTTCTACATCTTCTTCCGACATAGATTCCCATTCAATTGCGGAGATAACAGAATTAATTACATATTTGTCTAATTCAGGATCTGGTTCTTCTAATTCTCTCATTTGTTGAGTTACTTTTCCAGTAAGTTTTTGAATTTTTTTAGTGGGATCATCATCGTCTCCACCTTCTATATCAACTTCAATTTCCTCTTCAGCCCCAAATTCATCACCACCTTCTTCAGTTGCAAATTCATCTACTTCTACTTCATCTTCTACCGGTGCGGGTGCGGGAGCAGGTGCCGGCGCATCTACCTTTATAACTTTCTTTTGTTCCTCTACTTCTCCTTCTTCATCTAATAATTGTTCACCATCTGGTTCTTCTATTTTAACATCTGCAGGGTCTTCTTTTTGTTCGGATTTCCATTCATCATGATCTTTTCCATTTTTTTCATGTGCCTCCCAACAATTTTGATCTGGATGATCATCATCGGGATTTTCCATTACAAAACCAATACCACCTGATTTAATACCACCACTGGGATTCGCAGTAGGAACACCATCGGACTCAAAAATATTATTACCTTTTTTCATACCGAAAGATTCATTTAACATATCAAATTTCATGTTAAGTTGTCTAATAGCTTCTGCATATGTCCCGTATCTTTCATCATATTTGTTCTGTAGTCCACCTACATAACTAAAATCTTCAGCGAGAAATGTTCCACCTTTCTTTTCTGTTGTTTTAATAAAGTAATTATGATTTTCTCTAATGATACCATAAACAACACCATTTGGTGCTCGTTTAATTAATTCTAACTCTGAAAATGTTTTGCTTTCAGTAATAGTATTCATTTTACCCATAAGATCTTTAATCCTATTAAGTTTATCTTGTCCTTTTATTTTTTTTGGATTTACAAAATTTCCCATTTTATCTATTTTTTCTTTAATATTTTATTACCCTGTTTGTTGTGTTGGGTTACCATTTTTTATGTTTACAAATTGATATGTTTTTACCAGACCAATATTATTTTGAAAATTTTCGGTGGTTGCTGATAGTACTCCCGTTTTATATTCAGCTTGTGGTGCATTAGGATTACCTAAAAATAGAATCCTAACCCCATCTGGTGTTGTAGTATCCCCATCTACTACCACTTCTAAAGTATCTCCTACTGCCATAGTAACCGCAGTTCCATTAATAGTATAAGGGTTACCTGCTACACTACTACAATATACTGCACTATACGTAAAATTTTCAAAATCTACGATAGATGCATCATGTATTACTGTAACTTCTCCTGTCAAATATGTCATAATCTTTTATTTATATAATAAATATTGCAAATTTAATAAAAAAACACAAAACAATCTATATAAAGATGTATTATAATATTAAGGTGCATCTTTTACTCTACTTGTATAGGTCATCTCATCGAATCCCGGATCAATATTAGATAAACCACTTATATTATTAACCTCATCAACCACCGTCCATTGATCGCTACCATTCCAAGAAGAATTATCCCCCACTTTACACCAAAATACTATATTATTTGAGTGTGGTGCCGTGACCATTACATTATAAGGATTCCCATCATTATAATGAGTTAATACTTCTTCATCACTTAACGCGGTATTCCAGATTACTATATTATTTACCAGTCCTTTCATTTCCCCGGTACCAGTATCACCACCCCCAATCCTCAAGTCATCACTAGTAGGATCTAAAACATCGGTGAGGGCTAAAGTGCGAGTATTTTCTAAAATTCCATTTACATATATTTTCATTTCTTTAGTATCGGTATTCCAAGTACCTGTAATATTTATCCATGTATTTGCTCCTCCAACTTTAGGAGATAAAGTATTAGTTAGGACATCCTCTAACCCACTAGTTGTCACACCAATTCTAAATCGCCATGTATCACCAGTATTTCTATAACCTAACCCTAGACCATTACCACTAAGATAATTCTCAATCGCATAACCATCTACACTATGATCGCCGTCTACCTTCATATATCCACTTACAGTAATACTACTATCTAGATCATTAACACTAGATGGTTTACCAAAATTAAAAAATTGATGTTCATTATTACCTACAAAATAAAAAGAATACTTACTTTGATATTCACCTGTTGATGCTCCTTTAATGTTAGAAGAAAAGGTTGGTTGGGGGTTGCCCAATAAAATTAAATCTTCATCGATAGTGGTAGTATTTTCATTTATAACACTATCTATTGTTACCCCCACTACTTTTGTTATGGTTGTACCATTAATAGTGGTAGTTGGTCCCCCGGCAGTTCCATTAAATCTAAATGCACTATAAACAAAATTAGTAAAATCAATTTTTGTCCAATCATGTACTGCAGTAACTTCTCCTGTCAAATATGTCATAACTTAATTTTTTAAATATTTTATTGATTCTACTAAAGTTAAAGAGTTATCATACGCTTTGGTTTCTATCTCACTTATTTTATCTAACATTTCTGTTCTCCTTAATACTTTAAAAGCAATATTCTCAAATGAGTATTCCCCTTCTCTATCTAACCCTGATTGTCTCATCTTCTTAATTTTTTCTTTAAGGGTTTTAATACTCCTAATTGTTTTATCATAATCTTCTTCTTTATACATTCTATAAATATGTTTTATAGAATCTACAATATTGTTAACTTTTTGACCCACTTTTTGTGCGTCTATTGTTTTAGCACCCTTTTCTGGTTGAACTACCCACCCACCATACATAACGGAATAAACTCCGCTCGATACATGAGGTTCTTCGGTATCTTGGACATATAACTCTACATCATATCCTTTTATGGTTATATCATGTTTCTCATTCCATAAATTCTTTTTTGACATAAAATATTCCCTCACCAATTCCACATTATCATCAACCTCTTCATAATCTACTAAAATATGTATATCTACATCTGAAAATTTTGACCAATTATAATTAGCCAAACTACCTGTTAGTATAATATCATCTATATCAACCCATGCAATGTCCAATGTCTCAAAAAAATCATCCGCAATCATTAATAATCGCCTTCTAACTTCAGGATACATATGATCTTCTTCATTAAATATTTTGGGATTTAAGGTATCTTTGACTTTGAAAGAGGATAAATCTACGCTTTCTTTTTCTATAATGTCATTTACCTCTTGTTCCTTTAATCTATTAATTTTCATAAGTACTTTTTACTATAAATACTTCCATAATTGGTAAATTAAATGGCAATAGGAACATTTTTCCAATTAGGGAAAGGTTGATACCCTAAAAGATTAAAATCTTCTATTGTATAATCAAAAATACTAGAAGCTTTTTTAAGTTGTAATTGGGGTGAAGATAACTTAGTTCCTCTCTTCAATTGTTTTTGCACATACTCCAAATGATTATCATAAATATGAACATCACCTAGATTACCAATTAGTTCGCCAGGTTTCATATTAACTTGTTGTGCAAACATATGTAATAAAAATCCATAAGAGGCGATATTAAAAGGTAATCCAAGAAAAGTATCTACAGATCGTTGATTCCACATAAGAGATATCTCTCGTGTAGGTATCCGTAGAGCATTCATTTTAGTATGACTTAAAGCTGAGGAGGATTCATCTATAATTCCTAATCCTCTACACCATGCATGTCTTTCATTGTAAGTCAATAAACGTGTGTAGAGTTGGAATCCGTAGTGACATGGAGGCAATTTCATATCCTTTAAGTCACCTACATTCCACGCAGATACCATCATTCTTCTACTATCCGGATTAGTATGTAAAATATCTATTATATTTTTAATTTGATTAATGTAAGTAGGAGTATATTTTATAGATAATCCTTTATCTACATATAAAACTTTTTTTTCTCTAATAGATTTCCAGTTAACCCATTGCTTTCCATATACTGGACCCAATTCTCCATTTTCATCTGCCCACTCATCCCAAATGGTTACACCATTATCTTGGAGATATTTAATATTTGTGTCACCTCTAAGGAACCAGAGTAATTCATGGATGATAGATTTTGTGTGGATCTTTTTGGTTGTGAGTAACGGGAACCCATCTTCCATTTTGAATCGAATTTGTTTGCCGAATATAGAGGTTGTTCCAGTTTCAGTTCTGTCTTCTTTTTTGTTTCCGTTTTCCAATACCTCTTTAAGTAATTGTAAATAAATTTCATCTATCTGTGCCATTGTTTTAGAGTCCCACAAATCCTTGTTCGTGCATTATCTTCTTTTCTAAATATATTATTATTTCTGAAATTATAATATATTTTTCATCTTTTATATCCTTTTCACAAATATTAAGAATAAGCTCTTGACAGTCATAAAGTTTAGATAATAATATTTGATCTCGAGATTGTGTCATTTTATGGAATTTTTAATGAGGGTAATCTGTTCATTTATTGGTGTTACATCTACTACCTCTTCTACCCTATCAAATTTATATTTTTTTATCACTGAATTTAATACTTTACCTTGACTTTCAGATTGTTCAAATACATCGTAATCTTTTTTATTAACATCGTGATATAAATATTGTCTACCACCTTTAAAAATTATAGCTAATTTTTTACTAATGGTATTATAACGGGATGCTAATATATTACTGGAATCGTATAAGCTTTCTATGGATTCTTTATCTAAGTGTCTATTTAAAATCATATGTGATATAGTTTATAAGAGTCAATCTCTTTTAGTTCATAAATTTTTCCTTTAACTGATGACGGAGTATCAATTTTATCTCCACCATGATCTTCAGTTATAATTACATAATCGCCTGTAATTACCATTGCACAATCATCATGTTCTATTTTAATAGTAGGGATAATATCTTCATCCTTACTATGTTTATCCTTTAATAAAAGAACCACTTTTTTAAATTTTGGTGCGGTATTAATCATAACTTAAACAAATATAATATATTTTTTATAAAAATCAAAACTTTATTATATATAAATTAAAATTTATTATTTTTTTCTAATTTAACTTTAATAACTTTATTTTGACCATATAAATGAGTTAAAATAAAATGTCGATGGTTACCATCCAAAAGAATATACAAACCATTTATTTTTTCTACTTTTAAATATCCATCTTTAAAATTATCAGGCATATAACCTATTTTATTTATACTTTTATATATTTTATCCCAGTCATATGACCAAAAATATGTAGTTTCTTGTGGGGTAATTATATTAAGTATTTCAAGATAATTTTTAATTTTTAGTAATATTAACAAAGGTACCCCTATACTAATTAAAATAGATATTAAAAATATTATAATTCTACTGATTAAATTATTATTTAATCCTACGTATGTATTGGGGTTAGTAAAATCGTCATTAATAAAGTAATTAAAAAAGGAAAGACCTTTTAGGTGAAATAATAAAATTATGAGAGGCCCACTAACCATAAATAATAAAAGAAATAAAATTTCTTTATAAATAATATAAGGGTTTTTAATTTTAAGACCAACTAATTTACCATTATTAAATGTGGGGCATATATTATGATAGGAATTATGCATTTCTCCTAATCTTAATTTTATAAATAATTCACCATTTTTTCCCATCTAAAATAAACATAAAAAAAAGCCACACAAAGTAAATGTATGGCTTTCTAAACTTAACAATAAATCGTAAAATATGTTATACTATTTCGATTTTCCTGTTTGATTTCCTAGTTTTAGTAGGAGTTACCTTTGGTAAATATAGTGTAGTAACACCATTTTCTACCTTAGCATGGATTTCATCACACACTACATTGTTAGGTAACTGAAATGATCTTTGGAATTTAGTTGAGTGAAATTCTTTAGTAACATATTCACCAGTTGTTCCTTTTTTGTTTTTGGTGGATAATTCACCCCATACTGTAAGAACGTCCCCTTCTAATTCAATGTTTAATTCTTTTTTAGTAAATCCTGGCGTAGCCAACTCATATTTAAATGACCATTCATCTTCATAGATATTAGTTGATGGTAAATTTTGGGAATAATCCCTATTCGCTGGTACATTGTTATTAAGCTTACTAAATAGAGGATGCATAGTTGAATTGCTCCAAAATAAGTCTTCATTAAATAGATCTCTAAATAAATTGTTAAAATTGTTTCTCATTTTTGTTTTTTTATTAATTTTATTATTATTAGTTTTATAAATCAAAATAAATGCCATTATATTTTTTATGACAAAATGACATTAAGGGTTGTTAATATGTTTTCCTTTAACTTTATAATAATTAACATCGATCCCATACTTTTCTAATTTATTTTTGGGAATATAACACTCTCCTGTCGAAAGTAAATGCTGGATTCTCTTTTCTCCAAAATTAATATTAAAATCTATTAAATCAATACCGATAAAATTTCTATTATGTTTGAGGGCAGCTACTCCAGTGGTAGAAGATCCCGCAAAAGGATCCAATACAGTATCTCCTTCATCGCTACCAACCTTAACAAACCATTCTGCTAACTCCACATGAAAAGGTGCGGGATGTAAAACACTAGGATTAGATTCTGCCGCAGTTATAATTACATTATGTGGTAATGCACCATCTTTATTTAACTTAATTTTAGTATGTTCATAAATTCCATCTCTTGAATTAATGGTAGGAACTGGTCGTTTCATTCTTTTTTTTGTGGTTGCTGAATGGGGAACTCTACAATTCTCTGCCCGAAATTTAGGTTTAGTGGAATTAGAAAAATGAAATACGTATTCATACCTATCTATTGCTCGATATTTACAATTAGTAGGCATACATTGTTTTTTAAACCATATATATGGTTTGGCGACTAAATACCATCCTTGTTTTCTCATTTTATATTTTAATTCATCTAAAACTGGATGAACCACCCCATTATCAATTTTTTCATTAATATTTAAGAAAAAACTCCCGTTAGGTTTTAATACCTGTAAAAATTTCTCTGTGAATTCCAAAAACCAATCTGCATAGTCATCTACATGTATCGACCCCACTTCTCCATCACTATTACCACTATAATTTTTCCTAAATGCAAAATAGGGTGGTGAAGTAAAAATCATATCAATCTTCTCATCTCTACTGATCATCTCATCCAGCACAGTTTTTGTGTTTCCTAAGTGTAATTTATGTTTACTTTTCATAATTTTTTGTTTATATGTTAACAAAGATAAGAATATTTATTATAAAAAACAAATGGTAATATGAAAAATGTACAACCAAAAGTAAAACAAATCATTAATCGATCAATTGAAGAAGCGAAACTATATAATGAAGTAGAAATAAAAATAGAGCATGTTGTGATTGCATTAATAAATGATTATAATAATGAAGCAATTAAATTTTTGGTGGATTTAGGGCTGGATGTGGATGATTTGCATAGAAAATTAGAAAAACGATTAATATTGGATTCTAAAGATAGTGCTCCTCTCAACACCTCTTTATTACCCATGGGAGCATATACGAAAAAAATAATAAAAGACTCTGAAAAAGAATCTGATAAATTAAAAGAATCAATTTTAGATACACAACATATTATGCTTTCCATCCTAAAAGAAAAAAATAATGTAAGTAAAATTTTAAATAAAATGGGGATAGATTATAAAATCTATAATAGTATAGTTAAAAAACATCTGATAGAAGGTAGTTTTGAATCAATGGAAGAATCTGAAGGGGTATTTGGTAGACAACAGAAAAAAAGAAATAAAAATTCTAATACACCAATATTAGATAATTTTTCTATAGACATAACAAAAAGAGCATCCGAAGGTAAAACTGAACCCGTAATTGGAAGAGATGATATAATACAAAGAGTTGCTCAGATTCTTTCACGAAAGAAAAAAAATAACCCTGTTTTAATAGGGGATCCTGGAGTTGGTAAAACAACTATCATTGAAGGTTTAGCCTTAAAAATTAATGAGGGAGATGCTCCTAGGACATTATTAGATAAAAGAATAGTATCTTTAGATTTAACTGCAATGGTTGCAGGAACCAAATATAGGGGTCAATTTGAGGAGAGAATAAAAGGAGTAGTAGATGAATTAATGGATGCTGAAGATATTATATTATTTATAGATGAATTACATACGCTGGTAGGTGCGGGAAATGCAAGTGGTGCAATGGATGCTGCTAATGTATTTAAACCAGCATTATCTAGAGGAGACATACAAATAATAGGGGCAACTACTCTAGATGAATTTAGAGAAAATATTGAAAAGGATGGTGCATTAACACGAAGATTCCAACAAGTAATGATAATTCCACCAACCATTGAGGAAACCGTATTAATATTAAAAAAGATAAAAGGGAATTACGAAGAATTTCATAAAGTTACTTATGAAGAAGATACTATCGATCAATGTGTTAAACTTGCTGATAGATATATAACAGATAGAGAATTTCCGGATAAAGCGATTGATATTTTAGATGAGGTTGGTGCTCGATCCCAAGTAAACGCCAAACCACCCAAGATAATTAGTGATTTAGAGTTAGAAATTGTTAAAATTAAAGATGATAAGAATCACGTAGTTAGGAATCAGAAATATGAGGAAGCTGCCAAATTAAGAGACAAAGAAAGACAAGTAACTGAAAAGTTAGAATTAGAAAAAGAAATATGGAAAACTCAATTAAATAAGAAACGTACATTGATTACTGCGGAAGATGTTAGTGAAGTAGTGTCATTGATGACTGGGATACCCTTAAAACGACTTTCTAGTGATGAAGGTAAGAGATTGTTAGGAATGGAAAAAGAGATGAAAGGAAGCGTTATAGGACAAGATGAAGCAGTAATGAAAATTGCTAAGTCATTGAGAAGGAATAGAGTAGGGATTAGAAACCCTAAAAAACCTATTGGTACATTTATGTTTTTAGGTCCTACAGGTACCGGAAAAACTCACTTAGCTAAAAAATTGGCAGAATATATGTTTGGAAATGAGGATGCTTTGATTAGAATTGATATGTCGGAATATCAAGAAAGACATGCAGTTTCAAGATTGATTGGTGCACCTCCAGGATATGTGGGGCATGAGGAAGGTGGTCAACTTACAGAAAAAATTAGAAGAAAACCTTATTCTATTATTTTATTTGATGAAATAGAGAAAGCAAATAAAGATGTATATAACATTCTTTTACAACTTTTAGATGATGGACAATTAACAGATAGTATTGGTAGAAGAGTTAATTTTAAAAATTGTATGGTTATAATGACATCTAATATAGGGATTAAAAAACTCCAAGAATTTGGTGCGGGGGTTGGTTTTAGTACCAAATCATTGAGTACCAATAAAGAAGCAAAGAAAAGTGAATTTTTAAGTAAGGAATTAAAAAAACACTTTCCACCAGAATTTTTAAATAGATTAGATGATTTAGTTATCTTCCGTTCTTTACAAGCTGAAGAAATAAAAAAGATAGTAGAATTAGAAATTGATAAACTTAAACTTAGAATAAAAGAATTAGGGTTTAAACTTAAAGTATTAAAATCCACAAAAGATTTCTTAGTAGATGCAGGGTATGATGAAGAATATGGTGCTAGACCACTTAATAGAGCAATACAAAAATTCTTAGAGGATCCTATATCTGAAGAGATATTAAAAGATAATGTTAAAGAAGGTCAAACTATTATCGTATCTTATAGTAAAACTAAAGAAAAAATAGATATTAAAGTAATAGATTAACATTTACTACACAAAATATTTGGTAAAGTCAAATTTTTTTCGTATATTTGTATTAAATCAAACACTATGAAAAACCTAATAACCATATTATTAATCGTATTACTATCCATAAGTGGGTATTCCCAATCTGAAAAATCTCAGATTGATTCTGCAGTTATTATTATACATCAATTGACGAATGAATATAGAGGGGAATATGGGTTAGATACACTGGAATTGTCAGAAGACTTAAATAAAAAAGCTCAAGCATACGCAGAGTGGATGTATAAAACTAAAAGATTTGAGCATAGTAAAAATAATGTGGAAAATTGTCATAAAGGGGCGATATGGAACTCACATAACACATATCAACCAACAAAACAATGGGTTATTGTTACTTTGGATTCTTGGAAATCATCACCCGAACATAATAAAATGATATTAATATCAAAATACTATAACC
>Ga0080013_1006042_pt1 | contig 10946 bp, 12 predicted proteins | sample ETNvirenome_6_85_FD_69236 | JGI IMG/M metagenome (GOLD analysis project Ga0080013, IMG submission 69236) | Marine viral communities from the Pacific Ocean - ETNP_6_85 (SPADES assembly) (version 2) | ecosystem: Environmental > Aquatic > Marine > Oceanic | place: Pacific Ocean | collected 2013-06-19
GACTAAATATAAACTGAATAAAAGAGGCAAATCTGAAGTAGATGATAGAGAACCTGTTGAAGGACAAAGTGGAGGTACGAGGGGAGGCTCTGGTTCTAGTAAATCTTCTAATGGATCTAATGCTGGCTTAGTTACTGATTATCTATCAATGATAAGAAAAACTGGAACTGGCGTAAAAGCTAGCAAAATCAATGACCCCTTCCCTACTTTACAGTGGGTCTCAGAAGATGATGATCATATTGAGAAAGAAGAAATAACCGATAGAGCAGCTGTCTTCAGGCCTACTATGTACCGAATATTTGCAAACAAGGATTTCCAGGGTTTTACAGATGCAGTCGATCATTTTAAAAAGGAATACAACACAGTTAATGAGTCTGTGATCGAAAAGATTGTTCATGAAACGTTCGGACAACAGCTAATAGAAACTATTGCAGGGGTTTGGTCATTAAAGAATAGGAAACACTGGGCTGGAGAAACTTTTGAACAAGCTTATTCACCGGAATCCTTAACAGTAGCAGTAGCTTCTAGATATTACTTCTATCAAATGATAAGTCGTAATGTAAAAAAAGAATCTCTACAAATGATCAATAAAATAGCTTCTGAAACAGAAGTAAAAAAATAAAAATAAATAAAAAGACTTTGTATGGTAAAATTGTTATAATCAAAAATAGAAAATAAAAAAAAAGAAAGGGTAAATAATGAAAGAAGAAGAAACAGAATACGTTTTAGAAATTCAGGGTGAAACAATCAGATTCAGACAGGACGCTAACGAACCAGAATTTTGGGAGTGGAGCACAATGATTCCTCACAAAGGGACTTTCAGGAGAAGACTGGATATTGTTGATCCTCAGTGGAGTTCCTCAGAGTGGATTCATCTAGGGGGTTGTTGTGAAGGGCGGGATACGGAGACTACAGAGGAGACCCTTGAACGAATTTTTTTAGAAGATTTGTACAGAGATTGCCCTTGGTGAAAATTTAATTTAACAAAAGGAGAGACTTATGACGACATTAAAAGACTTTATTTTAGCTGAAAATGAAAAACAAGAGAGTAAAAAATCTGAGCATGTTTGCTTTCAATGCTCTCCCGAAATTTTAAGGAGGATAAGATACTTAAAGTTTCATCATGGTTTCAGTATAAGCGCCATGATGCGTATATTCGTTGAAAGCGGCCTTGCTCAACTCGAAAAGCAGGTTGAATCTTTAAAGCCAAAAAAGGAAGGTAAATAAAATGAGTGATGGAATAACAGAATTCAAAAGAGAATTAGCAGAGATGAGTGGTGGTGAAGACAAAGATAAAAAACCAAGACCTGCTACTCCGCCTAAAATGATAAGTGTTCCGCTTGTCGAAGGAACGCTCATTTCAGAAACAATGGGGAAGCTGAACCAAGCATTATCTAAAGCTCAACTAGAGATGGCTTCTGCGCATAAAAATGAGGAAAACCCTTTTTTCAAATCTTCTTTTGCGAACCTAGAATCAGTCGTGACGGCGACAAGGCCCAGCCTAAACAAACATGGGTTATGCCTTTCGCAAGACCCTGTAGTGGACAGCCAAACGCAGAGCGTGTGGTTGATCTCGCATTTGGGGCATGTGTCGGGCGAACAAAAAATAGTGACCAGCTGCTACAAACCAAAACAGTTTGACATACATTCAGTTGGTTCAGCCATAAGCTATTTGAGAAGATACTCGTGGTCTTCTATTTGCGGATGTCCGCAAGGGATTCCAGACGATGACGGTAATTTAGTTAAGGGGGAAAAATGAATAATGAAAATTTTTCCGAAAATTTTTGCTGGAGTTTCAGTAGACTGAGTTCTTTCGAAAAATGTAAACACGCTTTTTATTTAAAGTATAGAAAGAAGATAGAGCCAGTTCCCACGCAAGCAATGACGCGAGGTAAAGAGCGTCATTTGTTTTTGGAAAGAAACATATTGGTTTACAAGGGCATGAAGGGATATGATGAACTCAGGAGAGAAGATTTAAAAGCTTTAAAAAAAGTGCAAGAAAACTTTGTAAAAAGAGACAATAAATTTATCAAAACGGAGCTTCAATTAGAAGTTGATCGGGGTGGAAAAAAAGTGAAGCCAGGAACAGGATGGCTCACTGGAATTTTGGATGCTGTAATTATGCATAGCAGATCAAGATTCCCCCGGAAACTCATTCCTTGCCCGACCGGTGAGAAGGAAAAGATGGTTGAAGCGGAAGAGGGTGGTGGTGGCCAAACAATATTGGAGTATAAGACAGGAAACAGCAACTATTTTTCCAAACAACAAGTGGAGCTATATGCAGTATTAGCTAGGTTGGTTTTCAATTGGGGAATGGATACAAGGGTGGTTGTAATTTTTCCATATAATAAATATCAAAATTTCACTTTTTTGTTTTCGGACAAAGAGTTAGATCTGAAATGGGAGCAACTTAGGGAAAAGCTAATATTCTTCGAATCAAAAATTTTTGATAGTAGGGGTAAATGGTTTGGAGAAGAGGAGTTTCCCCCCAACACCTCAGCGTGCCAAGGTTGTTTGTTTTGGAATAAATGTAAATATTTTTATGTTTAAGTGAGAGGAGTTCAAATGAAAAAAGGTAGGGAATTAAAAATAAAGGTCTTTGAAAAAATTTCGAAGGACAATGTTTTGGAATGCTATTTGTTGTGGCAAAAGGTGAAAAGCTTGTCTTCTCAAATGGAAAATCAGTTGAAGGCTTTCAGCAAAAAAAACGGGATTGTTGAAGGCGTGGGTTTTTATGAAAAAAAACAGCAGACGATTTTAGATGTGAGAGGGTTTATCGAGGAGATTCTAAACAAGCTTGAAGAACCAGAAAAGGAAGATATTTGGTCTCTTCTCAAACTATCAGTTCAGGATGCCAATTTTATTTTGCATGAACACAAAGATCAACTTGAAAACTTATATGCCTTTAAGGAAAAACACATTTTTAAAAAAACAGTCCTTAGATTTGGGAGAAATAAAAAGGAGAATCAAAGTGAGTAGATTGTTGTCGAAAGACATTTCATCAGACAATGGGTTTGCCTCATTGCGAATTCAATCACAAGTTTTATTTTTGATGCTCATTCCACACTATACGAGTTATGGTAAAATGCGGTGCGACGGACACGTTTGCAAAGGAACTATTGCTCCACTTTTGAGCTGGGGGACCCCGGAAATATTTGAAGATGCGCTGAAAGATATTTCAAAGCATACCAGTGTTAAGTATTTTAAATACAAGGGGTTGGGATACCTTAAAGCTGTCAAATTTAATGAATATCAGAAGAATCTAAGACCTTTTCGGGGTGCTAAGGATAAATTGCCAGATTACGAATCGGAGCTTGACAAAGCAGTGAGTTTTTTTGGAAAGGAAGGTTGTTTGGAAATTAAACACAAACACTCAGAACAACAGTTGGAAAGATTGTGGAGTGCTTTTTGGAAAGAGTACCCGAATAAAAAGGATAAGAAAAGAGCTTCACTTATTTTCAAAAAGCTTTTTGATGGGAAAAATACTGATGAAACTAAGGCGTTATCAATTAAAATTATTGATGCTGTTAAAAAACAGAAGATTTCAATTCAATGGACGAAAGAGGGAGGCAGATTTATTCCACTGCCCTCAACTTTTTTGAAGGGAGAGAGGTTCAATGATGAAGAAATATGTGAGATAGAAAAAAGAACACCAATGTCTGATGCTTTTAAAATTATAGACAAATTTGGAGAGGTTAAAGAGGGAGCTGAAATAAAAAACAAGGAGATTTCAAGTTGAGATCAGGAGAAGAACTTATCACCAGGGAAGTATTCACAAGTGAGATGAAAAAAATAGTGGCAACCTTTAGGGTTGAATTAGATGAAAGACAAATAGTCATGATCCTTTTTGATTTAAGATCAAAAAACGTTTCAAACAGTGAGTTGGTTTTTGCCAGTCACATTGTTAGAACGGAGAGAGAAAAAATCTATAGAGGGGATAACTTAACTTCGATGCTTTTGCAGGGAGTGAACAGGCATAGAGAAGATTCTTTGCACAAACCGGATCAGAACCTTTTAAGAGAACCCAAGGCTACTGCTTTGGAGGCAACCAATTTCCTGGTCCAGGTAAACGAAAAGATTGGAAATACAGAAGAGGTTTCGAGATTAAAAATGAAGGCTTTAAAATTAAAGAAGGAGCAAACAAATGAGTGATTTTAATCAGATTTCAATAATGGGAAATCTCACAGCAGACCCTTTAGCAAAATATAAAAAGGAGGCTGAAGAGCTTCCCGCTGGGAAGGATGAGGTTTCGCTCTGTTCTTTTTCAATTGCTTCTAATCGGAGCAGAAAGACAGGGGAAGATGAGTACAAGACAGAAACAACTTATATAGACGTTATTGCTTTTGGAAAACAGGCCACTTACATAGTTGATCGTTTCAAAAAGGGAACAAAAGTTATCGTGAGTGGCCGGCTGAAACTCAATAGCTGGGAAGATTTGGACGGGAAGCAAAGACGAAAACACGAAATTATTGCCGAAAAAGTTACTTTCATTTCTCATAGTTCACAAAAAAAGAAACAAGACCAAGCAACATCGGAGGATTCAGAATATGTTCCATTTTGACAATGTGAATAAAAAGCAACAACAGTTGTTTGTTAGAGAATCTTTACATGATTTCAACGAAAGATTCAACAAGGGGCTAGCTAGAAAGTCAGACCCCCAGACTTCTCACGATTCAGCAAAGTCTTTGACGAAAAAGGGACTAAGTAGAATTGAGTCTCTGATTGTGGATGCACTGAAGGATACTCCTGGTGGTTTAATTTCGGAAGCTCTTGTTCAACGTGTTGGAGTTGAGTGGCAGTCACTCACTCCACGTTTAAGTAAAATGGAAGAGCGTGGTTTAATAAAAAGAAATGGAACTCGAATGAGTTCAAAAGGAAGGAGACAAGGGGTATGGCAGTTAAATTCACAATGAAGAAACAAGAATCCTTATTTGAAAATATAGATGATTTTGACATTCAAAGGTCTGAATGGGTTGATATGCCTGAATATAATAATGTTGTAGAAGAAGAACCATTAATAACTGCAACCTTTAAATTTAAAACTGAAGAAGATTATAATAAATTTAAGAAATTGGTTCAAGAATTTATATATAGTGGGGATAAGGTTTTTGATGGGATGCAAAGATATGAAAGGAAAACAACTTGGTATCCCCATAAAGAAAAGTCTAACAAATATTCATATATAGATGAATCCAAGATTTCCAATTTACATAATAAGTAAGGGAAGGTGGGAGAGGAGGCAAACCAGCAGAACCCTTGAATCTATGGGAGTTCCTTATAAGATTGTTGTAGAACCATTAGAATATGATAATTATGCTAATGTTATAGATGAGAATAAAATTATTTGTTTGCCATCAAATTTTAGTGAACAGAAAAAGGGGTCAATTCCTGTAAGAAATTGGGTTTGGAGGCATAGTATTGAGAATGGTGATAAATGGCATTGGATATTAGATGATAACATTGAATCTGTTGAAAGGTTTAATAATAATATGAAAATAAAATGTAAAACAGGTACTCCATTTTATGTTATAGAAGATTTTGTGTTAAGATATGAGAACATATCACAAGCAGGTATGAATTATGCACTATTTTGCCCAGCAAATGAAGCAAGATCGCCAATTAAACTTAATACTCGAATCTACTCTTGTATATTAATAAGGAATGATACCCATTACAAGTGGAGGGGTAGATATAATGAAGATACAGATTTATCATTAAGAATGTTAAAGGATGGTTGGTGTACTGTATTGTTCAATGCTTTTTTAATTGGGAAAAGAGCAACCATGACACAAGGGGGGGGCAACACAAACACAATCTACAATACAGGCGATAATAGAAAAGAATTTGCAGAATCTTTACAAAAACAGCACCCTGATATTGTTTATGTTACATGGAAGTTTAATAGATGGCATCATCAGGTGAATTATAAGCCATTTATGAAAAATAGATTAGTGAGGAAAAAAGGATTAAATATAAAGGAGGGGATTAATAACTATGGGATGATATTAAAAAGCACATAAAACATTTCTTGAAGGTTTTAAGATTTAGATTGTTCAACAGGTGTGGTCATATTTTCCTTATGATAAAGATGCTAACCTGGTTTTTGTTTTTTTAGTGATTGACCAAAGTTGTAGCAATGTTATAATCGTATATTCTCCATTAAAAAACAAATAAAAAAAGGAAGCAACGATGGTGGAGTTTTTGCTACCCTATTTTCTCTACCATTGGGGGAGGGGTTTTTTGTTGTCCTTTCTAATTATTAGTCCGCCTTCCACGGACTCTCAACTTTCCCCCCTCCCTGCTTCCCCTTGGTTAAATTCCTACAGGATATCTGTAAAAGCATGACCCTTAAACACAATTTCAGACACAAATACAATGTTTCACCTAAGGGAGATAGAACTCGAAACGGGATTGTTTTTGACTCGAAAAAAGAAATGCATTATTACGATGGACTTCAGTTGCTGAAACAATCAGGAGAGGTATTGTTTTTTTTACGCCAAGTCCCTTTCCATCTGGCAGGGGGGACGAGGTATCTCTGTGATTTTTGTGTTTTCTATACAAACGGAGTTGTGAGGTTTGTTGATGTGAAGGGTTTCAAAACGCAAACATATCTCGCCAAAAAAAAACAGGTTGAAGATTTGTACAGGCCAGTTGAAATTGAAGAAATCTGATTTAAGTCAAATAAAAAAACAACTGAAAAACAAATCCATCAGTATGGGTGAACTTTCAAGGCATACAAAAGTCAGCGAATATATTCTGAATAAGTGGTTTGATGGCAGAACAAACTTAGAAGTGAGTGCGTATAGGAGGGTTCGTGCTTTTCTCTCTAAAAATTAGTAGTATGTTCATCTTTTTTCTACCAACTTTTTTATATCTGTATTTATAGTCTTAGCGTATTTAGCTATATTATTTCTTTGTGCTATGAGTTTATCTAAAGCAGTCCTCTTCTCTTGAGGGGTCATATCACTTCCCTTTACAGCCGACATTTGTTTATTGATAGCGGAGATGGATTGTTGAATCTGTCTTAAATATTTACGAATAGTTTTATGCTCAAGATACTTACTCCGTGGATTCCTTTCAAACTCCTGCTGTATGCCTTCAACATTCCCCTCTTCCCTTAACTGTTTAATGGATCTGTAGATTCCCTTAGCTTCCCTTGAGAGGTCATAGAACTCTTTTAGGTAACGGGTAGTTTTAGGGTTGGATCCCTTATATAAAGCTTTCACTCCTGGTATATCCATAGCCCTAAGGCTTTCACTAGGAGGGGCACCTACTGCTTTCTCAACAGCTAAATCACTTAGCGAAACTATATAACCACCAAGGGAAGCTAAGTATCCCTTAACTAACTGTTCCAACCTTTGAGGAGACTTCAATGCTTCAGGAGCGAAATCCGGCATATTTTGTGCCAACAACTTAATGGATTTACTAGTATATGGTTTATACTGGAATCTTGGTGGCTTATCAAGGTCATAGTGGGACACTATATTCCTACCAAAATAAAAAGTTTCATTTGCATAGTCTTCAGCTATAGGCTTGATTGCTTGTGGGAAAGGATTCATCGCAAAGGTTTCTGCCAACATTCTTATGGTAGCGTCCACTGCTAGTGTTTCATCCCCACCTCTCCAGTATTCAAACATTCTTTCGGGGATAGTAGAGAACACGGCTCCTACCTCAAAAGGTTTAGGTATAACAAACCTATCATCACCAATGAACATATTATAATAGAAATCCTTTTCCCAATCTTCCAACTCCTGATACTTAGGGTTGTTCATGTTCATATAGTAGAGACTCATGGTTGCCCCTGTTATCATGGCACCCTTCATTATAAATGCTTGAGGATTTTCGTATGCTCCTGTTCCTAACTTATATGCTCCTTGCATCCTCGCATTCAGAAAAAGAACAGTGTCAGTAAGGTGTCTAAATGTTCTGTTCTGTCCTCTCTGGGAGAAATCAAGTATATCCTGAGCTTCTCCCAAAGCCCGATTGCGAGTGCCTCCCCTCTTCATTACACCTTCATATATAGCTATACGATTAGCTGTTTCACTAGCTACTCCTACCTTCTGCCAGAACTCCCACACCTTCGCAGGGCCATCAAGAATGGTTGCTTCACTGGAGAATTTCTTTAGGGCTTTAATAGGATCTCTAGCCGCTCCTCCAAACTGCTCATGTCTAAGTGCACCTGATGTCATTAGATCCAAAAATGTTTCATTCTGATTCCATGCTTTAACAAACCCTTTAGTGGCAGCTACACCAGGAACTAAGCCTGTGTCACTAATTACCCATGAGGAGAGGGTATCTCTCAGCATGTTACTTATTCTGAACTCTGGAGATATAGTAACTGCTGTAGTCCCTACATACTTAGGAATTCTCAATGCCTGAAGAAACATACTTTCACCGTCAGCATAATGCATGTTCTCTGACAAAGAACGAAAAAGGTCGGGTTCATGTATTCTGTAATACTTTGCCTTCCCTCCCCTGTACACAGGTACTATATTGTCACCAGTGGGTATTTCTCTCCGGAATAATTGGATATATGCATCTTCTTCTTTTTTGTTCATTTTTCCCACCTTTATCCCGTGCTTTTTCAAAGCATTAGCCATGTTCCCTACATTAACCGGTCCGGGTTTCCATTGCCACTCTACAGGCTCTACAATGTTGCGGTCTTTTATAGCACCTACAGTTTTCCTTTGCGCTACATTTTTCATAGAAGAATCTATTATCCATTGCCAATTCATAACCATATTTTCTATAGGATCCTTAATATCAGCTTCACTTCCCATTAAGCGTTTTAACCCTGGAGCCTGATTGGCTGGTCTTTTACCAGCCCTCTGTCGCATAAACTCTTCTTCTATTATTCTATAGAAAGGAACATGGAAGTCATTTAAGAACAAATCCCTTTCTCGCTTAGAGAGTCTTCCCGTAGCAACACCAAGATCAAGTACAGACTTGTTGATTTTCTTCAAGCCCTCAACAGCCGTCTTAAATGCTTCATTGTTTTTACCCAAGGCTAGCATGTCATCTATTTCTTTTTGAGAGAAGCGGTTTTCTCTTCCTTGCTTCATCCATATTTTTGCTTGGAGTCCAGTAATGTATTTGCTGAAATCATCAAGCTTACCAAGTTTTTCTATAGGTTTAAGCACATGGAACAAACCATGAAAGTTTTCCTTCGTGGGGTCCTCATGAATGGGCTTGTTTTTTTTGTTTCGAATTTCAAACATTTGAGTATCGGGATTCCAAAATGGTAGCCCATATTTAAGGAGTCCATTAACCATCTCGTGACTGTTTTGGGTTCTTTTAGTGTAATACCATGCCTCTTTCCCTGCATGTATTTTAACAGAATGGAACTGGTCAATAAATTCCTGTACGAAATGATTCCATTTCTCCTCAGTCAATTTTTTAAGTCTTTGTTCATTTAAAGATACTTTAGCCTGTCCTACCAACTTCCCACCACGGAGAAGTCCTAACGCTCCTAACCCTTTCTGGGGGTTCCATGTCCAGTTGCCTTCCTCGTCTTTTTCCGCACCAGCAACAAGGGACGCTCCGTATAAATACTTATTCTCATTGATTTCTTTAAGTATGAGATCCATTGGGATACCACCACGAAGGGTTGTTCTCCCTGTATCCACATCCTTGGCTAGTTCATGTATTGTGGGGTCTTTTTTAGCCTCTACTATGGAAAATGCAGAATCTACATACAGTTTCTTTCTTGCCACAGCATCCGCTTGCTTGACAGCTTCCTGATCTTCCATTAAGCGAATCTTCTCCAACTCTTCCTGTACTGTAAGGTTCTCTGCCTCAGCCCTTTCCTGTAAGGTTCTCTGCCTCAGCTCTTCCCTTTCCTGTGCCTCCATGTCTCCCCTCTCCCTGACGTACTCTCCAGGGCGACTCTTGAGGTTAACAAGGGGAACCTGATATTTTCCCTCCACCCTGTCATCCTGCCATCTTGGAATTCCTTTGTACTTTCCCATCTTACCAAGAGGCATCCCAATAGTCCCTTTCCTGTAAGTGATGTCCTGCACATACTTTGGAGGATATGCAGTCCCTTCAGGAGTTACTATCATTGCATCTTCAGGAAACTCCTCACGTGCAGTTCTACCAACTCTACCACGACTTGTTCCTCCCTCAGGAGGGAGGGCAGTTAACATGGGTTTGGGGTTACGTAATTGTTCCATCATATTGAGAGTGGCTTGAGACACCACAGGGGATCTCTCATGGGTTCTACCCAATACATCAGCTTTTGCCAACGCATCCAATTCTTCCGGGTCCCTAACCCACTTCATTGTACCATCAGGATGAGCTACAAGCTTTCCACCTCCAGAGAGTATCTCATTAGTTACATCGTTCCTTACAGTAACAATACCTTCTTTATCTATTTCAAAGGTTCTTTCACCTGTCTCTTTGGGGGCTTCAAGAAGTCCTGCAACTTGGTTTCTTTCACCTGCATTAAGAAGTTTTGGAATATGTTCTCCTGGAGGAAGTGCCTTCTGAACGGTTTCTTCAATTGACTCACCCTTCCTCTCCGCTTTGTTCATTACCTCTTCGTTAAATTTGCCGTCTTTTCCAAAGAGGAGGAAGAAAATATTCATTCCATAATGGAACACTTCTTCAGGGGCTTGTTCTGCACTTATATCCTGCCATCTATTCCAAATCAGTTCCTGATCTGAAAGACTTGACATTCCTACTTCAAGGGCAAGGCTTCCCAAAGCTATTCTTTTTAATGTTGGGGCAAGAATCTCAGGTTTGGTGATACTACGGAGATCCTTCCACTTTGTAACACCACCAGGAAAGAGTATCTTTGAAACAGCAAAGGTTCCTCCCATCAAACCTCCTGAAAGAAACGATTTAGCATATACATCTATGGCACCTGATAAATCCTTTTCAAGGAGAGCCTCTCCTGTCCCTGCCGCTGTGGTCATGACTGCTAGATTAAAAGCTTCTTTGCCTAT
>Ga0080013_1006043_pt1 | contig 10946 bp, 2 predicted proteins | sample ETNvirenome_6_85_FD_69236 | JGI IMG/M metagenome (GOLD analysis project Ga0080013, IMG submission 69236) | Marine viral communities from the Pacific Ocean - ETNP_6_85 (SPADES assembly) (version 2) | ecosystem: Environmental > Aquatic > Marine > Oceanic | place: Pacific Ocean | collected 2013-06-19
AAGCTCCATAATACAACATGGCTTTTAACCAAAATCTTTTACCAGCCTTTGCTCTCATTTTTTTACATTCCTTAGTCTTAGTTGCAGAACCAAGACCAGTTGGAGCAAGAGCCTGTCTCATTGTAGATACTGTCCAATCAGGAGATAATAAGAACCATGTCATCAATTGAACTGTTTGTGGATTGACCATCAAAACATCCCAATTCTGTCCACCAAAAGTATCATTCACTAATTGGGCGGCTTCATACTTAAATGTATCAATATCACTTCCCTTATATCTTGAAACCAGAGATTCATAGGCATATAGTTTGAAATGGTCGTGTAAATAATCCCATAATGCAAAATTCCATCTTTCGTAAAAACCTGTTGCAAGTTTTGCTGCTTGCCCTGCTAATGGTGTACCTTTAAACTTTACTTCAAGCGATTTCAAAGATGAAGCAATCTTTTGTACTGGTATATCTGCGGAAGCACCAAGTTGTCCTCTATGAACAAGAAAATCTTTTGTACTTTTCTGTTTTTTCCATATATCACTTTCCATCTTTATAAAACCCTTCCAAGGTGTTTTTAGTACAACACCAAGCATTTTAGGGACATCACGATAAGATGCAATCGGCATGGCAGTTTCTGACAATGCTAAATGATGGAATAAAGATATACTTAATTGAGCTTGTTTTAATAAACCATTTAAAGATTCGTAAGCAGATTGAATCTTTCCTGCTGCTCCTTGTAATTCTATTCTATTACCTAAAACAACTTTTAATGGGTCAACAATATCTGGGTGAACCTTATAATATGTTTGAGTAAAAGGATTCTTCATAGCTGGATGATGTATCTCAGCCCAACCGTCTGGAGCGTGTTGCGGTGTGGTTATAAAAGGTTTACCACCGACATTTAATTTTCTTACATCAGCCACAAATTTTTTGTTTGCCAGTGAATTATTAGCGATACTGGCATATATATTATATATATCATTTATATCCGTGTATTTCGGTTTTAAATCATATTTATCTATACCCTCAGTAAGTGTTTCTATGTAACGCTTTTCAGTAAATTTATTGTAGGTGCTGAACCATCGAGCAACATCTGACTTTTTATTAGCTGGCACATCCCATATGTGGGTCACATAATCTTTTATTTCTTTGTTGGATAGCTGTGCATTTTCTTTGGCTAATCTTTTCCACAGCTCTTTATAACGCTGCCTAAATGACTCCACCACTGGCTGTAAATTCTCAACCAGCTTCTTGTCCTGCATCAATTTCTCAAGGTCAGGACGCTTTAATTTTTTAGGTATTGTTGTAGCCCTTTCAAGAAGGAAAGGTATCAACTCCCTTTGTTCAGGAGTTGTGATTTGTTTGATTTCGTTTAAAAAGGAGTTTGTCTCAAATGATGTGAGCGATAGCTCTGCCCTGCGATTTTTTATTACTTCAGGTATCTGTTGCTTTACAGCTTCAACACCTTCATCCATAAGCTCCGCAAGTTTTCGCTTCTTTTCCTCACGGAGCTTGCGCTCATCCGGGGTTATTTTTTTGAGTTCGTAGGTTGGTCTTGTTTTCTTGGGGAGGACACTACGGTTAAATCTCGGTCTGTGAACTGGTAAGCGGTCTCGGAGGACTTTAGAGTATTGTCCTGTATCCCCTTCGTACTTTCTGATAATTTCGACGTATCGTTTGTCGGCTCTGGCTCGGTTCCCAAAATCTCCAACAAATCTTGCATCGCCCCTTTGTAATCTGGTTTTGGCATTGAATCTTCTCCTTACTAAGTTTACATAATTTACTAACTGTCCACCTTCATCTACAACAACTAAATCAACTTTGTTTCCCGTTACTGGCATTGTTTTATATTCAATACCTCTTTTTGTAAGGGACTCTACTATTCTCGGTAAATCCTTCAGGGATACATCCAGATTGATTTTATATAGATTGTCAACACCTTCTGGATTGACTTCGAAATCAAGAATGGCTTCCTGATTACCCATCAAACCTTTAATTGCTGCAAGGTATTCACGTTTCTCATAAGAGACTGGTTCTGTAATCGTGGTCATTACTGATGGTTCTGCACCCGTAGCCCATTCACCAAGGGATGCAGTGGTCATTGATTTAATTCCTAATTCAACTTCAACTTCTGCAACTGACCTGTGATATTGCTGCAGTTTTTTAGATTTGATTCCTTTGATTGCTTCAGGTAATCCTATTTCTTTTATCTGTGGGCTGGCAAACTGGTAGGCTTCTGGCTTAACACCAAATATTGATGCATCACCAGTAGCTGCAAAATCAGATAGCATTTTTACTTGTGGAGATTCTTGATTTAATACTGTTAGCCAATATTGTTTAGCTGCATAAAATGGATTTGCTACCCTTGAATCCGTTTTGGGCAATGCTTCTACAAAAGTATCAAGGTCAATTGGCTCTGGAAGCTCCAAGTATTTATCAAAATTGACTTCAATATCATATTCTGGATGCACATTCTTTCTTTCACCGCCTGTCCTGAAATCTTTTATTGTAGCCACAGCAACAACTTTTCTTGCTATTTGAGCAAAGTCTGGCACTGCTGTTTCTTTTGCAACTTGAACTGCGCTAATCTTCGCTTCCTTGACCGCTTGAAATATGTCACCAGTCTTATCTAACAATGATTTAGCTTTACGCTTACCTACCTTATTTTCTAATTCTCTATATAAAGCATTTAAATAAGCCCTGTTTTTTACCATCGAGCCTTTGGCATCTACCAGAGATGTAATAGCAACTACATTGTATCCAGCTTTTGTATCATTCAACAACTTGGTGACTGCAGCGGAACTGTTTAAAGCCCAGCCCTTATATGTCCTTGGATACCTTATACCAAAATCTTCATATTCACCTTTCAAATTAATGTTTACTGGGTCTCCAGTAATAAAGGTTACTCCCCTGTTTTTAGATTTACTTGGTAATATTATTTCCTTTGTCTTTTTTAGACTGTAGTTTATCTTTGTTGGTGAAGGCTCTCCCTTAACATCTTTCATTAATTCAGCATGGATTTGTTCAGGAGTCCTTAATCTTTCACTGACAGACCTGTCTAAGAAACTCTTTAATTCTTTTGAGACCTTGCCTTGCTTAACGTACTTAGCAAACCTACTGGCACTTTTCCTGAGAGCATCGGCATATTCTCTGAACTTCCTGAATATTCGTGTGAGAGCATCACCGACCTTCCCTTTTGGTTTCGCACCAATCGCATTGTCTTTCGCCCTATCACTGAACCATTCTCCATTGCTTTGTGACGGGTCGTCCTTTTCTCCTGTCCTTTCATGGTATTTCCTTCTTTCTTCGGTTATAGTTTTATCAAATTTTGGATTCAATTCTTCCTGCTGCTTATACCATAGTTCTGCACGCTCTTCTACAACTGTAGCAATGTCTGCCCCCTGATGCAGCTTAACAACATCTACTAAAGAACCATCTCTCAGCTCCTGATAGTTCTCGCCTGCTATCTTTAGGTCTGCTGGCTCAACACCAGCCAGCTCCTGTCCTGCTGCTTCTATCTGTGCCAGTGCATTCTCGGGGGTCTCTGGACTTAATGGGTCATCTATATTATCCTGCAGAGTCCTTAATTCGTCCAGCTTGGTCTGATAGTCTACTTCCGGGTCTAATTCCTTAAATAAATCAACCACTTCCTTGATAGCTTCAGTCTCTGTAATCTTCTTCTCCAAGGTAATACCCTTGGTCTTGGCTTCCAGCTCAAGGTCTTCCAGCCTCTTGGTGGACTGCTCAAAGCTCTGTTCCATTTGCTGTTTCTGCATTCCAGCTAAACCTTCAAGCATCAAGTTCGACTGAGCTGCAGCCTGAGCATCTAATAAATCAGTGTACTGTTTGTTTAAACTTTCTATCTGCTCTTTCTTTACTCCTGCTGTTGTTGGCTTTACTACTGGAACTTCAGGTTTTAATTTTTTCTGTAGTTTTTCCAATCCACCAGCTTTTATGCTCAATATGTCTTCTGTCGTATATTCTTTATAACCCTTATGCATCATTAAAATTGATGCTTCTTCAGCCGTTAATTCGTTAGTAACTGTCGGTTCAACAATAGATTCATAAAAATCTTTTTTATCTTGGATAAGGTCTATTGTTGGGTCGTATACTTTATCACCTATTTCTACCCAAGAATGAGGCAATCTTTTATCTTCTCGAAACATAAACACTTCGCCCTGAATAACTTTAGCACCTATGTCAGTATTCGCTTGTGCAGCTTTCACGGCATTTCTATAACATTCACCAGCAGGACAATCGTCTATTTTTTTAATATTTTTCTCTGTAATAGTTTTATCAACAACAGGAACCTTTTCATCTTTGGGAATTGATATATCTCCAACAGTTTCAGGCTTTACTTCTACTGGAACTTCAGGTTTTACTTCAGGCGTTATTTCAGGCGATACTGGGGTAGGCTCAACTTGAGTTACGGGCTTTTTGGGTACTTCTACAGGCTCGATTTTCGGCTCTTTTACGATTTCTGTGGGTTTTACGGGTTCTACGGGTTTTATGGGAATTGTTGGCTCTATACCTGTTTTTGCTGGTATCTGTTTTGGTTTCGCTTTTGGAATATCAAATACTTCTTTTGGTTTAATCCTTAATTTTTTAAGTATAGCATCTTTTAAAGGCACTTCCATCTTACCTTCAGTAACTATTTTTCTAAGAGTTTGCACTCCTTCTGGTTTTTGAGTCAGTTCTCTCACATAGGATTCTACTTCAGGTATTTTTTTCCTACCTATAACACCACCAAATTCTTGTCGAATTGCTTCTATTTCAGGCTTTGTAAGTTTAATCTGAACAGGTTTATATAAAGGTGCTTTAGCTTTTGTCTTGTAATATTCAGCTACGGGCTTAATCTTTTTAGGTAGCTGAGTTGCTTGTTTTGCGGTAGCTTTAAAAATAAAAGGCTGCATAAAATATTCTACTGGATATTGATTAATTTTATTAATCATTTTTTTCTTATATGCAATAGCTTCTTTATCACCAAATGCTATCCGTGTCTGTAATACTGGGTCAAGACCTCCAGCTTGAATAAGCTCCCCAATCATCTTTGGACTCTCTATCATTAAAAACTTAACAAAGTCCCAAGGGTGTTCAGTTATATCTCTTGCTATTTGTGCAGGTAGACCTGCTAACTTTGTTGCCCCCTCTGCAATATTTACAACTATTTCATCATCTGTAACTTGTTCGTCTTCATCCCTGAATCTATTAAAATATTCAGTAACTGGTTCCCACGCTTCAGCAGTTGTTGTTCTTCCAGTAACAATATTATCAATCGATGCACCAAAAGCACTATTAAAATCGTCTACAGACTTATTCCAGTTTTTTACATATGGCTGTATTTTTTCTGTAAATGAAGGTTCTGGTGGCGGCTCTTCAATAATCGGTTCTTCTGGCTCAGGCTCTCGAACTTTGAATTGCAGCCTGTTATCTATATTAGATACTATTTTCTGATTCAAAGCATTGAGCTGCTCGTCCTGATAAGTAATATCAGACTTGATTGTCTTTTGGTCTAACGGAGCTTCTTGTAATATAGCATTTGGATTTTGCTGTGTGAATTGTTCTTGTAATGTCGGGGGTATAGAGTAGTTCTTATCATCCATTACATAGTTAAGACCCTTTACAGCATCAGGTTTTTGACTAAGAAATTTATCAGATAGTTCGTCTGGTATATCAAATCTTTGTTCGCCAACATAAAATGTTTCAGGCATTACTCTACCATGTATTGCGACCAGTCATCTCCACCGCCTTCTGCTGGTGCTTCCTCTTGTGGCTGTTGTGGTTCAAAATATTCGGATACTTGAGCCATGTGATTTTTGGCACTAATAATTTTTCTTATAATACTTTCGGCAAACAATTTTCTTTTTGAATTTTCATCCATTCCTTTTTCTGGAATAACAATCCATTCATTACCAATCATATAACCTCTTTCTTTATTAAGAAAAGAGATAGGTATTGTTTTAGCTATTTGCACAGCATATCGCTGCATTGCAATTTGGTCGCCTTCTTCACTAATGTTTGCATTCAAGTCTTTCCCATATTCAGCCCTAAGACCTTCTACTGCTTTAATATAATCTGGGTCTACTACGAAATTAGCAAATTCTTTTGACCCTTCTTCAATAGTCGATTCTATATCTAAAAAATCAACTTGTGCTTGCTGCATAAAATTGCGATTATCTACGGAATTTTTAAATCTTGCCTTATTCTCTTTAGTTATATTTTTATTAGCTTGTATTCTTGCATTCTCTGTGCTTGTTTCTTGACGGTCTAATGAATTATAATGGCTTAACCATAAGTTCCTTTCTGTTTTAGACCATGTGTTTTTCATTCTCTCTTTTAACGGTAACATATCTGTTGACTTTGCCCCTTTTCTAAAAAAAGCAGCATCCATAGCTTTCATATTAGGAGTCAATTCTTGCTTTGAACGATTTATTGCTTCAGCAATTGTCATTTCTCCTTTTTCTGCTAAACTTATTAATTGTGCGCCCCTTTCACCACCAACATTTCTGTATATCTGTCTTCTGCCTGCACGTTTCTGTACGTTGCTTTTTAATTGCAAAAGTTGTTGTGGATTTAAACTCCCTAATGCCTGATATAGATTAGCAGGCTGCTGTATTTGCTGTGGTTGTTGTTTCTGAATACCTTGCAAAACATCTTGTTCTGTATTTTGTGTTTGAGTCAAGGCTTGTTGTTGACCAGCCACTTGTTGTTCTTGTTGTCCGTTAGCCATTGTTATCCTGCACTTGCGAGTGTTTTACCACTTTCTATTATATTTTTTAATTTCTTCCAATCTTCATCACTTAAACCGTAGTAGTCTCGCATTGGTGCAAATGATTTTAGTAGGTCTTTATCATATGATAATAATTCAGCAATCTCTTCAGGTGTCTTACCCTTTGGTATGCTAATATCAGGTACTTTTTCACCTTTTACAGTCCCACGGGAAATTGTCAAAGTTTCAGCTTTTGTAGCTGGTTTTTTTACTTCTTTTGGCACAGAGTAATAATACCCATCATCCTTTTTTACTATTTTATTACCACGTTTTTCTTCTTCTTCTAACATTAAATCCCATTCTTTTTTATTTCCCCTACCTTTTAATACTCTTCCAGTTTCAGAATCAAGGCTTGGAAGGTGACCTTTGCCACTTGGGTCATCTTCTCGTTTATAATCAAGTTCATTTGCTCTTTCCAAGTCATAATCACTTCCTTCTGGGTCAAAAACTCCAGCTTTTTTTCCTTTTTTTCCTTTTTCAATCTTTTTTATATCCGGCTTTTCTATATCTGCTGTATCTACAATATCATCACCACCTTCCGTAACGACTGTTTCTTCTACAGTTTCGGTAGTATCTTGCACCACAGGTGCAACAGCATTCCCTGTATAACCAGCACCTAAGCCAAGCTCTGCATGAATATCACTTAATTCTACACCACTACCTAATAAAGTATTTACCTGCCCGTCTACTCTTGCGCTTTCCTGTTGCAACATTTGTGGTGTCCAACCTTGGTCTATCATTTTCTGCACATCTTCAGCACTTCCAAAATAACCAGAACGCTCTGCCATTAATTTCGCTTCATTAAGTTGACCTGCTTGTGTTATACCAGCAGACGCTAAAGATGCAGCACCTCCAATCACATCTGATGTAAGTTGACGTTTCCACTGAGACTCAGCAGATTTGAACGCTTGGTCTGCCCGTGCTTCTTCTGCTCCTATTTGTGCCGTTATACCAGCCGCCTGTTGACCTATCCGTGCAGTTTCAGCAGTCTGTGCAGCCACCGCTTTATCAGTAGCCGTCGCAAGTGCTTCTTGGGTCTGTTGACCGGCAGATAATCTCATTTGAGCTTCTATGCCACTTCCACCAAGACCCGATTTTGCGACATCGTAGCCAACCTGTCGCTGCATTTGTCGTCCTTGTTTCCCTGCTACTCTTAACGCTGGCTGCATAGCCTGATGCATTACTTCTCTATCAGAAGAGCGACCACGAATGTAACTCAAATATTTCTTCATATAATCGGTCTGGGGAGCATAATCTTCTTGTCGTGGTTTCGAAAGTGCAGTCCCTGCTACTTTTGCTGCTGCTGGTAATGCTGCTGCTAACAATTGCCAAGCCATTATACTTTTACCTCCGATTCTATATCTAATTCATACATGATTGATGAAATAGTGTCTGCGTTATTGATTTGGAAAGTTACGGATTTTCCCCTATTACTACCTAATGGAACACCTCTCCATTCATTTGAGTCCGCTGAAACCGTGTGTGTCTTCTCTGCACCGACTAAATTCTCTATGATAGATTCAAATTCTTTACTGTCTCCAGTATAATCAGCTTTGATTCTTTTTAAAGTTCCTTTTTCAAAGAACATACTTTTTGTTTTAATGTTTGAATCATCTGTTGTATAGGTATCAGTCGGATAAGAAAATATTTGTATATCAGAACCTTCAAAATCAGGATTTATATTTGTTCTGTCTTTCAAAAATAAATTTATATTTTCCAACTCTGAACCACCTGTTAAGGTTATAGATTGTTTTACATCCAACCCTAAAAACTTAGTCCAAACATTTCTTTCAATGTGATATACATAACTTGTCCCTTGATTAAGTGTGTCATGCAGTATGTATTGGTTGTTTAAAGGCACATAATAGCCTATTAACGACGACTTTATTGGAACATCGATGATATTCTTGGTAATTAAGCCAAAGCCGTCTCCGTCCCATTTTACCACACCTACTTCACTTAACCAGAATAATGCATCACCAGCTCTGACCAATGACTTCTCAGCCAATAAACCATATTGCTTCTTTTCTTCAATCAATGAACTCGATGAACCACTCCATCCACTCGCTGAACCTTGCAATACAAATCTGTTAATACTGTTTCTTGTGAAGATAATGAATGTGTTCTGGTACTCAAATTGTAGAAAAGAAGGGGCTGGCATTATTTTAATGATTGGTTCTCTGACCTTCTTGAAATATAAATCTGGAAATGCTTTACCATTTACATCTGTCCATTTGACCATGTTTCTGTTTGACTTGTACTTTATTTCTTTGGTCTCATCAAAATCAATATTGTTGTTGTATGTACCGTCAAGCCAGCCTTCACCAATCATACTATCATACATTGGTTGGAAATTCCACAATTGAAATATTTCCTGTGTAGTCTCAAGATAAGTCCCTTTCTCAACAATAAGATTATCAATATAAAAAGGAATACCATAAATATGACTGGCATACGAACCTCTACCATTACCTATATCGATTCTTTTGGTAACTGCTCCTTTCATAAAATCATGGTGACTGGTAAGTTCGGCAGTACCACCATCAACACCACCCTCATATGAAAACTCTTGACCCCAATCATATAATACAAGCATTGTTGTCCTTGCATCAAAATCCCATGTCCATAATAAATTATAAGTAAACTCTGTGTTTGAATTAGAGTCTCCCGAATTTACAGAATAAGTTGGCAGCCCATCTATATCATTAAAAGTCCATGTTGTTCCACCACCCTCCCAGATACTCCACTTAAAATGACCTGTTGTTGTTTCGTGTAATATAAGTGAAACAACATCTGCATAATCATCGTCATTTACCCCCTTTCTTAAATTAAATAAAAAATTAATTTCATCAGCACCAACTAAATCTGCCAGTTGAAACGAAAAAGTAGCGGATATAAACCCTTTTGTAAAATCAACATCACTCGATTCTTGTGATGATGCGTCCGTAAACATTAAATCATATTCTATAAAACCCTCTTTACTTGATGTCGCATAGCTACTACTACCCATTTTAAAATCTGCGAACGACTCAAATTGTGGTATAGATGATAGTCCACCCGTGCTTGAATAGAAATCAGTCAATTCACCATTTATATTCGTATTCGCTTTATTTAATGCACCACTATCATTACTAAATTCTTGTGGAGTAACGATTACTGATGAAGTATTTCTGACTCGACTATTATTCCATACTTGTTGTCTGTGCCAACTCCAAACTCCAGTCCTATGAAACCTCCCATAATGAACACCGATATTTCCTTCCCAACTAAAATCATTTTCAATTATTTCATTATAAGTATCTGGAACACCACCATAGTAGTCTATATTTTCTTCGTCTGTCCAACATAGATAAACCACATGAGAAGACCCAGCGACCAACAATGGAATCTTTATGTATAAATCTACATACCACTGAGGAGAATGTTGGTCATGGCTATTGAAATCAGTTTTATAACTGACCATTATTGGTGTTGTAGCATCTTCGTCGTATAATCTTATATGTTTTGCCCTTGAATCATTTATATGACCTGTACTAAAATCAAAAAAATCATCAACATTGAAATGCTCTATTGCAGTACCACTATTGGCGAATGGGTCACCAGATGCTGTAGTATCAGAATTCCATAAACGTACCTTAACAACAGCATCTACATAGTGTTTATTATCTTTATTGCTAATAGTTATTGGATGATAATATTTGAACTCATGTGGAAAGTTAATCTTTGTCTGGACATTACCGACCATTGTAATACCACCAAGTGATGCTGCTGTCTTTGCTATTGGTGCAACATCATTCTCATAATTCACGGTATTACCAGCTGATACTTCAACAGTCAATGAATAACTATTACCAGTAGTTCCAGTTTTACTTGATTTATCTATTATCTCAAATTGTTCTGTAAGGTCTAATGTCTGTATCGTGTCCCCTTCAGAATAACGAATAACACGCATATAAACTTTGAAATATTTTAAATCTTCTAAATCATTTTCAGAAATATCCGGTACTGATAAACCAGAAATAGATACTTTATCAATCCACCTTTCATCTGCGCCATTAGCATCAATCTTAAAAAATTGCATATCCAGTGTATCAGATAGGGGAGATGGATTACTCTCATCACCAGATTTTGTGACGGCAGTATATGTGCATTGGAATAAACCAATCTGTGATAACCTTGCATCTGTG
>Ga0080013_1006045_pt1 | contig 10944 bp, 13 predicted proteins | sample ETNvirenome_6_85_FD_69236 | JGI IMG/M metagenome (GOLD analysis project Ga0080013, IMG submission 69236) | Marine viral communities from the Pacific Ocean - ETNP_6_85 (SPADES assembly) (version 2) | ecosystem: Environmental > Aquatic > Marine > Oceanic | place: Pacific Ocean | collected 2013-06-19
ATCAACACACGCTGCCGCGTGTGTTGATAGTGAAAATAAATTTATTTTTTTCTTGACAATGCAGCAGCCACCCCCGAGCCCCATCCAAGGCTCAAGGGGGTGGTCTTACACCGGGAGTGTTGTAGAATTAGTGGATATCGTAGGCGACTACCCTAACGTTGGGATTCCAGCACGCTCGGCACGTTCGGCATTCTTTGTCTTGATCCGGGGCCGGACATCGATGCGAGCCCTTGATTGTGGCATCTTTGGCGACGATTGAGGAATGTTCAAATCGTGCCGGGGCAGATTCATCTACCATATGGGCAGATACTCGGACAATTGTATTCTTCGGAAACGCTCCAAACTGGCTCAAATAATTGTCAAGATCACGGTATTCTCGCGTGGGGATCCAATGGGCGATACTCGGCGTGGCTTCACATATCTGTACGATGTTGCGAAGATGTGCCACACTTTGAATATCACCAGAATCGTGCCATCGGAAATACCCACATTCCGAAGCGTACCGGCGGATCTGAAGCACCATAGCAGGAGTCCAGAGCGGAGCCGATAAACTCTCGAATCGCCTCAATAGTCCGCCTTTGCATGATGGATATACATAGTTGTTGTATGATGTAGTACGTCCCTCTTGCTGTAGCCATTCTGGATCGTCTGCCGCGTAACAGTTATAGCACGTCGAGCCGGATACGTGCTTGAGTTTGGATCCTGTTCGACACATACTCGCCGGGGTACTATAGCCGGGGCATGGCATCTTGGCAGGCTTGGACAGTGTACCGGTAATGGCTACTGCCGCCTTAACGGTCCCGATATTCTCAATATCGGTTTCGATGTTTCCCGCGTATACTTGAATGGTCCCGGCTTGCTGTAGTGAAATTGTCATCAGTCTATGCTCCCATTTGCGGCACACTGCGTCCCGTCGATGCATGCATTATAGCGAGAGATCGAAGGTTGAGTATATTATTCCAGAATAAATTACAAAATAAATTATCAAAAATATTCCAGAAAGTATTTGACAACCGTAAACCCTTGTCAATTCAGGACTTACGTCACTATCAACGCACGCGGAGCGTGCGTTGATAGTGAAAATAAAAAAATAATTATTTTTCTTGACAATGCAGCAGCCACCCCCGAGCCCCATCCAAGGCTCAAGGGGGTGGTCTTACGCCGGGAGTAGTTGGATTCAGAATCGGCGGTCGTTGACCAATTCCATGACTTCCATGGGGGCACCGCTCATTTCTAGTGCGTGGAGTGCGGCGTCCCTGATATCGTCGTAGAGATATTCGTCGTCTTCTGCACCATCGACGTAGAAGTCGCGGATGTTGATGTCTACAAGGTCTGAGGTCGTAATGCCGACGATCTTGAAGAGGAACGTATCTACTCGTTTAACAAATTGCTCAAAGGTGATTGTGTTGCTGGGCATTGTTCTATGTTCCCTTGGTTGTGACTCGGGTTCATCCCTCGTCGATGCATGCATTATAGCGAGAGATCGAAGGTTGTGTGGACAATAATAAATTAATTATTTGCCTCGATGGTTGAGATTCTCAGAGAATATCCTTGACAGCCATAACTCCCTGTGCGACAAGGGGTTACGTCCGGACAGTACCCGCCCCAACAAGTACCTAACAGCCTGGGGGGGCTAGCATAAGAGGATATCAAAGGGGAGCAAAAAGATTTTAAAAGATTCAAAACCCCAAAAAGGGACTCCTACCCCAAAACCCCAAAAAGGGACTCCTACCCCAAAACCCCAAAAAGGGACTCCTACCCCAAAACCCCAAAAAGGGACTCCTACCCCAAAACCCCCTTCGGAATACTACAGGAATCCTACATATTATAACCTCTGTTATATCAGGATAAATGATGATACGATTTAAACAATTTCTTTTAGAATATCTGACACCTCAACAGAAGTCTAAGTTTATGCATGTTCTGATGACTCCAGAGGCCCGCAAAGATACTGATCATTTCTTTGGAGAAAATAATGACCATATCAGAGAAGAACTTAAAGGACATACTCCAGATAAGTCAGAAGTCCATAAATCAGTCGAGAGACATCTGAAACAAGAAATAGATCATGATTTTTATAATAGGGGTCATATTAAAGACAAATACGGACGACCTGCAAGATTGGGTCGAATAATCAAAGATAAAAAACTAGTCCACGAATTTTCTCAGGACAACACTCGTTCAGGAAGCAGAAAGATTCAGAAGCCTTATGTTACAGTCGTTCGTGGCACAGAGGTGGCTGGTCAAACCAACAGTCGATCTAACAAAGAACATCCGGACGGTCATGCATGGAATAGTTGCAAAGATGTGGATTCGGGATCTTGTAAGAAAGGTATTTTGGATAATGAAATCAAATATGGGTCTGTAGTGGTTCGGGTGCATGATCATAGCGGAAAAGAAATTCATAGATCAACTCTGCAACCTCATAAAAATGACGCGGGACATAGTGCATATTTCGTCGATTCTAGTTACGGTGTTGACCATCCTTCGTATGTGGCTCATGTACATGATGTGGCACAAAGATTATCTGGAGAGCATAAAGGTGGGAGTATTGTCTATAAAAAGCACCCCAATGTGTTTAACGATAATGAAAGACATTACTCTATTCATCATAATGCAACTCCAGAACATCTTCATAAGGCACTGGGGGATAGAGATGAGTATGTTCGTGAAGCGGCAGCAATTCATCCTAGTGCAACTCCAGAACATCTTCATAAGGCACTGGGGGATAGAGATGAGTATGTTCGTAAAGCGGCGGTAAGTCATCCTAGTGCAACTCCAGAACATCTTCATAAGGCACTGGGGGATAATAATGTGTGGGTTCGTGCAGCGGTAGCAAGTCATCCTAATGCAACTCCAGAACACATCCACAGGGCATTAGACGATGAGCATATTGCTGTTCGTGTGACCGCAGCGAAACACCCAAACGCACCCACTGGCTATCATATCTTGCACGCATTGCAGAATCGTTAAGGGACTCCTACCCCTTCGGAATACTACAGGAATCCTACATATTATAACCTCTGTTATATCAGGATAAATGATGATACGATTTAAACAATTTTTAAAAGAAAACTACCTCTTTGAGGCCAAAGAGAGTGTTATAAACCGTTATAAGAAACTCCACAAAGATCATAACCTGGGATCCGACGAGGGACCCGATAAGTTTCATGATGCCATAAGATTTTCTGTAGATCATGGTCAATCTCATGACGAAAGGATGGCACTAGCAAAATGGACTCTCAGTGGTCATTTAAACCATGAGGATGATGAAGATGCACCAACAGCAAGAATGATTCTTGGTCGGCATAGAGGCGCAAAGGCAAAGGGAAAATTAGAGACAGACCATCAGGTTTCCTCTTACAATTCTCCTTTTGATGCCATCGAACATTTAGACACGGTGTCTCCCGTTGTTATGAAGAAAAAGGAGTTTGGAAAAAGTCCCATCGAAGCACAACGTCTAGAGAAGTTTAAAGACCACAAAATCGGTAACATTCAGAGTAAAACTGATGGTTCTTTGGATGTCTACCATTTTCATCATGAATTGCACGGAGAAGATAGAGTCAAACAAGCACAAAAGGAATTCATAAAACCCGCGTGTGGAAAAAGCGTTCCGTGGTGTGTTGTGCAGGGTGATGCTGGGGCGACTTATATGCATCGGTATTCTAGAGGACAGGGTTTCCTTTATTATACTAAAAAAGATTCTATGCATCCAATGGCGGCTCATGGGAACAATGACGGTGTTCGAAACATGAGTAATCAGCGACATGAAGACCATAAGGAGATTACAAAACAAACAAATAATCTCTTACCAATAGGATCCAAAGAGCAAATTAAACACGGAATGTCTACTTCAACCTTAATAAGTGATGCTAAATGGAAAGGTATAATTTCAGCGTCTAAGGATGGAGTAGGGTTGACAGATATTTCGCGTCATCCAAGTCCTTCTGTGGTCCGGGCGGTATTGAAGCATTCATTGGCGAATTCTGGGGCTGTGCGTTTAGCGGCAAAACACAAAGATGCCTCTGTGGTCCATGCGGCATTGGGGCATCCAAAGGCGGATTCTCATACTGTGGAGAATGCGACAGATCACAAAGATGCCTCTGTGGTCCATGCAGCATTGGGGCATTCAAAGGTGAGTGATGCTGCTGTGCTCCATGCGGCAGGACACAAAGATCCCTCTGTGGCCCATGCGGCATTGAAGCATCCAAAGGTGAGTTCTTATGCTGTGGAGAGGGCGACACAACACAAAGATCCCTCTGTGGTCCATGCGGCATTGGGGCATTCATTGGTGGGTTCTAGTGCTCTGTATTATGCGGCAAGACACAAAGATGCCTCTGTGGTCCATGCGGCATTGAAGCATTCAAAGGCGGATCCTAATACTGTGGGGATGGCGGCAAAACACGAAGATGCCTCTGTGGCCCATGCAGCATTGGGGCATTCATTGGTGAGTTCTGAGGCTGTGGAGAGGGCGGCACAACATGAAGATCCCTCTGTGGCCCATGCAGCATTGGGGCATTCATTGGTGAGTTCTGAGGATGTGGAGCATGCGGCACAACACGAAGATCCCTCTGTGGTCCATGCAGCATTGGGGCATCCAAAGGCGAATAATGTGGCTGTGGAGAGGGCGGCACAACATGAAGATCCCTCTGTGGCCCATGCAGCATTGGGGCATCCAAAGGCGAATAATGTGGCTGTGGAGAGGGCGGCACAACATGAAGATCCCTCTGTGGCCCATGCAGCATTGGGGCATTCATTGGTGAGTTCTAGTGCTCTGTATTATGCGGCAAGACACAGAGATGCCTCTGTGGTCCATGCAGCATTGGGGCATCCAAGGGCGGATTCTGAGGCTGTGGGGATGGCGGCAAAACACGAAGATCCCTCTGTGGCCCGGGCAGCATTGGGGCATCCAAAGGCGGATTCTCATACTGTGGAGAATGCGGTATTTCACAAAGATGCCTCTGTGGCCCATGCAGCATTGAAGCATCCATTGGCGGATGTCAATGCTGTGACGTGGGCGGCAATACACAAAGATGCCTCTGTGGTCCGGGCGGCATTGGGGCATCCATTGGCGAATTCTGTGGCTGTGAAGAGGGCGGCACAACACGAAGATCCCTCTGTGGCCCGGGCGGCAAGAGATCATCCATATTATGACAAATATGGTGAAACTGCCAAATTATAACAGATTAGTGGGCGGCTAATTTTGTATAGCAGGAAACAAAAATGAACATCTCAAGAAAAAAAAACATAATTCCTTAAATTAATCTGTTGTTGGTGTGATTAATGATATTAAATAAACCACAAGGGACTCCTACCCTCTGATAATATACATATTATATAACATGAGGACACGTCATGAAAAGTTTTATAACATTCCTAAAAGAGTCAGACATAACGTCTGACTACCACCAACAACAGTTGAACCATCTTGGGAGACAAGCATTCAACTGGCATCTTGCAGACAGACAGGCCAATTACCATGTGGGCCAAATAAAGGCTCTTGAGGCTGAATATGGTGGTCGCGGAACGAGCACTCATCACTATTTGGAAATGAAACAAAGAATGTCTCCAGAAGATCGTAAGATGCACGATTTTCATGATCAACAAAATGCACACCACAATAAAGAAATGAGAACCACTCATAGACATGATGATGCCGTGGAACACATGAAGGAAGATGGGATCGACGAAGATAAAGTTAATACCACTCTCACGTTGGCGAAAGAACTTGCACGTTCTGTTCCTATCACCTCTGCCAATTCTTTTAATGATTCTTCTAGACGTTTACGTGATATTCTAGGAAGTGTCGAGGAGTCGCTTGAGGTTATTACCGAAGAATCCGAGGAGACCGAGTCGTCCAAGGACTACCATGTGCGATTGGGACAGGCTGCATTTGCAATGCATACACATGCAGCGTTGGCAGAAAGACACGGTGATCATCACGATAGGATCCATGCGGAATCCGGCGATTCGCCGTCAGAAGAACAGACGAAACAAATTGAACACCACGAGAACAAGATGACCCACCATGGGGAACAAATGTTGAAATATTATGATGTGTTAAATAGAATGAAGGGAAATCGGAAGAACTGGACCTCGAGAGAGCAGGGCATTATTAGCATTTCTCATGGGTTGGTTGACACCGTGCACGGTGTGAACAGAGACAAGAAGATTGATCCGGAGATGTCTTCGAGGTTCTATAAGATTATGGGAGAAGATGTCTCTGAGGGATGTGCGACGGATAACACGTCCTGGGAGGAATATAAGAGAACAAACGGAAAAAAAATTAAGCGCATCAAGAAAATTATAAAAAAAGACCGAGGGAAAAAATAATATGCTTTCTTTTATCGAATACCTAGTCGAGTCTGATTTGCAAATGCATTCGTTTGGTCAGGCATATCATAATGCCATGGCAGCGAGGTATGAAGCCGATTCTGAAATATTTCGGGCTGACGCATCGGTGGGAAAGGGAATTGGTCCGCGAGATGAGGAGCAGTGGGATGTTGTTAATAAAAGAGCCAAGTTTCATCGAGGTCGTGCAGATCAACACGGAGAGCGTGTTCATGGCCTAATGGGCGACACTCCTGTGGAATTTCATATTAAAAATAGAGCAGAGTTTTTTGGAAACCTTGCTGCCACAAAACCAGGTCACCACACAGATCCAGAATACGAATTTTCAGATAAAAAGGCCCGAGATCTGGAGAAGAAAGAAAGAACACCCGCGCTCAGAGACATTCTATCTTAATCTAACTAAAGAGATCGTATCATATACATAATAATGTAATTAATGGAGTAGAGAATGTTTACATTTGGTCAGCGGGCACGACTTCTCAAAAAAGCCTTAGAAGCACGAAACGAAAGAGAAAATATAAGAAACCGGGTGCCTGCATCCAACCCTGTCGGTATGGCTCTACAAAGTCAACTACTAGGAGATGTCTTAAATGACTACAAACAATCTAAAGAAACAAAGGAGCAAGTTATGGGCAATTTAACGCACGACGCAATTGTTGAAGAAATCGTTTCAGATTTTTTCGAAGGTTTATTGGCAGACGGTTTAATGACCGAAGATACACTGGAAACAGAAAACATCTATGAAATAATTGAACAAATGAACATTGTCACCGCTGCTCTGAATGAATATTTCTCCTTTGATCCAGAGGACATATTCGAAGAGGACTGATGAGTAAAACTTACAGCAACATCATGGAATCTATCATCGATATTCCTCGAAAAGACTATTCGAGGAGTATCTTTGATAAATTCAACACCAATAAACCAGTTCTTAAGAAGCACATCAAAGGAACAATTGAAAGGCAAATAGAAAAACTTTCTAAGATTGCTCCGGTGAAAGAATATAACTTAATTGGTTCCATATTGACCAAGCAATATAGAAAAGATGCTGATTTAGATGTTGATGTTTTGTTTGATGTTCCGGTCACAGAGCGACCAGCGGTTCATGATAAATTAAAAAAAGCAGTTAAAGAGATAAATGGAAAAAACATTACAGGAACAAAACATCCAATTAACTATTTTCCTATGGTTGATCCTAAAGTTTTTAAGCATCACACAAATTCGGCTGATGATGCATATGATATAAAGAATAGCAAATTCATTTTTATGTCTGATTATATACCGCTTGACACGACTCAATATATGGATCAGTTTAAAAATAAGGTGTATAAACTGGACATTGCGAAGGGCGAATTTGTTCGAGATTTAATTGATTTTAAAGAACTTGATGAGTTGGACGATGATGATATATCCAATCTGAGTTCTGCTGTTTCTTCGAAACTTAAAGAAATAGAACAAGACATGAAAATTATTATAGATACGGGACGAGATGTTGTGTCGTCAAGACGAGACGTTTTTACTAAAAACATGAACCCCCAAGAGATCAAAAAATACGGTAAACACAACAAACTTCCCAAGAATGTCATCTATAAGATGCTTGAGAAGTATTACTATATTAAGTTATATAAAGATTTAAAGAACGTTCTTGGTGATGATGGAACTCTTTCGAAGAAAGAGGCCAAAAAACTCAAGTCTTTTGCCGATTATCCGTTCAGTTCTGGTGATTCTTCGCCAGAAGATTCCTTAGAGAATATTAGTTGATTCCAAGGACTTTGCCACCAGAATATGTGCCAACGGTTCTTACTCGAATTGGGACTATTTCCGGAGCACCACCCACAGAGGTGACGCTGGCCGTGGCTCCCACATTTCCATCATAATCGAAGAATTCCAACACAACACTCATGTCGGTTCCATTTCCAGACACAATAACACCCTTGTTGGCTGATGCTGTTGCCCCAGAGGCGATTTCAAATACACTGCTATAAATATCCATCATAGGGATGTTCTCCTTTGCTTAATTATATATAATATATGAAGGTTTCTTTCTATAGGGATTAAAAAATGAATAAAGATCAATTAGTTGAAGAATTTTTAAATAATATCGTCCGTGAAGATTTGAACGACGAGGATAATTACAAATTGATTTTGGAGCACATTGAAGGTCTAAATGTTCTTTGTGATGTTTTATGTGAGTCATGGGGCGGCGGGCTAAGAAAAGGAAAAGGAGTAGTAGGAGGAGCAGTAGTAGAAGCAGTAGGAGGAGGAGGAGCAGTAGTAGGAGGAGCAGCAGGAGCAGCAGTAGCAGGAGGAAACGACGACGATGACGACGATAAAATCAAATATAAAATCCCAAAAAGAAAATACTATAGTTCTGAAATTGAAGAGTTTGAAAATGCTGTCGCCAACAGAAGAAAATCATTTATAACAAAAAGAACCAATATATTGTCGAAAATACGAGGACGACGACAAGGAAGACAGGGCGGAACAAAATAATGTCCGAAGATCGTAAAGAATTTATTCCTCTGGAAGAATATTTTAACACTGATTTTGATTTTGGGTTTACTCCTGTCGATGACGAAGATGTTGATCATGCAGAAAGAACACAAGAAGAACCAGTTGCTTTAAGCGGATTGGTAGATTCTATTGAAAACATTAATTCTAGTTTGAGTTCTATTTTTATGCTTTTAGATTCGGATGATAAACCAATCACCAATGAAGTAGAATTTAGTCGGATTGAAGAAAAAATTGATAAAATTTTAGACATGGAAACTAATGAGTTTTCCAGAGCATTACAAGACAATTCTGACAATATCAAAGTCGTTATAGAAGAAATTGAAGAAAGAAAAAAAGAATTAGAGGAAAAAACTAAAGAAAGAATGATTGAAATTGAAGAGATGATTTTTCCCCTTCTTTATAATTTAATGAAATCCTCTGAGAAAGATTATATATATTGGCCCAATAGAAAAGAAAAAATTGAAAAGCAAATCCATAAAATCATTTCTGTGACAAGAAGAGACTTTTAGTTTTTATAAATATAAAAAAAGGTATCCTTATATGTTAAATTTTAAACAATGGTTGGTTGAAGACAAGCCGAGAGTGAGGTATGTTCATGCAACGGGCACAACTGTCCCCGTTGAATCTCCAACGCCTTCAGCAACGCCTTCAGCAACGCCTTCGGAAACATCTCCAGAAACATCTCCAGGAACGTCTTCAGGAACGTCTTCAGCCCCCGGCAAACGTAAAAGAGGTGGTTTTTGGTCTGGAATGAAACAAGGATACCAAAGAACAGCAACGAAAAGTTCTGGTCGTCGAAGCAGCGGTGCTGGTACAATACCCCTAAGCGGTCAACGAGCAGAATATTACAGACAAGTTGGGGTTGATCCCGGTGCATCATTTCAAATGTCTGGTGCTGCTGCGGAAGCCGGTGGTGGAGGAACATCAATTAGTCCGAAAGCATCAACACCAGCAGAATATTCTGGTCCTGCTCGAACCAGATCTGCTAGAACTAGCCCCGCAGAGACTGATACTCCTGAAGGTGAACCAAAACTATCACGAAACAGGTTAACCCGTGCAGAAATAGCAAGACGGGGTGATCTACGAGCAATACGAGCAAAAAGAGAAAAGAAAGTTGCTGCTGGAACAACATCCCAACAAGTCGGAAGATTTGTGGGATCTGTTTTGGGCAGAATATCAAGTCAACCCGAATCGGGGATGTTAACATGGAAAAACATGTATGAATAAGGAAACAAAAAAATGAACAAAAAAGATTTTTTCGGTTGGGTGCAGGGAGCCAAATCTCAACCAGAATATAAAGATTTCGATAATACCAGAAGGGCCAACGATCCCCTCAATGATCCCCTCCACGAAGCAAATATGGGGGATGAGGTTCCATTGGTTCAAACCGGACCAGGAACTGTGCCAAAACCCACAGATTATAGCAAAATGGTATATGCTTCAGATATCCCTAAAAAAAATAAAGATAAAAAAAGTTTTATTGAAAGAATTGTTACAATTATTGGTGGACTTAGAAAATAATTGACATTTAATATTATGGTGGTATACTATGGACATGAATTTTACACATATTGACGATTATACACTAGAAGAAATACCTGCTGTCATGGAAGATGATGGTAGGTATTATCTTTCACCCGAAGGAAAATATCCTTCAGTGACCACAGTAACAGGGTGGAAGAAGTCCAATTTCTTCAAGGAATGGCGAAAAAACAATCCCCGAGAATCTAGAAGAGTTCTCAGTCGCGGAAATGCTCTCCACGAAGCAATAGAGAAGTTTTTACTAGAAGAAGAAAACTTTTTAGACGGGAAGGATCATATTAAAGAATTGTTCTATCAAATGAAAGATTATTTGGTCGATAATATCGATATGATATATGCCCTTGAAGTTCCCCTATGGAGCAGTCTTTTAAAGTTAGCAGGTCGAGTGGATTGTGTTGCTCATTATAAAGATAAACTTTCAATTATTGATTTTAAGGGCAGCACTCGCCCAAAAAGGGAATCAGATGTTGAAAACTACTTTCAACAAGCGACGGCATATGCTATAATGTGGCAAGAAAGAACAGGAATTCCAATTGA
>Ga0080013_1006046_pt1 | contig 10942 bp, 11 predicted proteins | sample ETNvirenome_6_85_FD_69236 | JGI IMG/M metagenome (GOLD analysis project Ga0080013, IMG submission 69236) | Marine viral communities from the Pacific Ocean - ETNP_6_85 (SPADES assembly) (version 2) | ecosystem: Environmental > Aquatic > Marine > Oceanic | place: Pacific Ocean | collected 2013-06-19
ACGCCTTTTCGGAGGCTGCGGATCGCTAGTTCATCTTCGATCAGGTCATGGGCTGTGGCTACAGCAGCCGTTACTGATGTTTGACGGTGAAGTTCGTCATGCCATCGCTGCAATGTTTCCTCGGCGGCATCGAATAGATTCTTATTGGCGAACGATTCAATCTGGGCGAGCCGTTCCTCAGCCTGTTCGCGGGAGATGTAGCAGCCGAACGACCGGCCTGTCTCCTCGGAGATAACACAGAACTGGCCGTCGTCTTCACGAATAACTTTCGACATCGCTTCGTCGGCTGCGGCTTCCCCGGTTTCCATGTCATCGTCTTGAATGACGCGATCTGTCATTACCGATTCAAGAGCGTGAATGGTTTGCATCACATCTTCCAAGAGCGGATGCGTTTCTTCCTGAGCAATCAACGACCTGTAAGCCGACAGCAGATGCGCCATCGCGTCGGCTTCGATATGGAGAGATTCGTCTTTCTCCACTTCGACCGACAGGCCGTGGTCTTGTGTAGCGTCCTCGTTCATGTAGACATCCTAGATCATTCAGTCACATCAGTTCGACCTGTTGGCGCATCTTCCCCAACGGGGCCTTATAAGGGCCTTCCAGAGATACAGCGCCGCCGCCCTGAATGTTGTCTAGCCAACGCATTAGAAACATGTGGCTGTCTACTTCACGGGCGATGTGATCGGCGTGAAGGTATGCGTCGAAGATTCGATCTCGCCACCTGCCTGCAATCGCTTCACCAAGGCTGCCAGAAGCCAATGTCTGAATGAAACCGAGGGCATTGTTTTCCGCTCCCCATAATGCACCGACAGGTTCACCATCTGTATGAACAATCAGATATTCGACCGTTGTTGCTTCTGTCGCCTGCGGTCGAGGAGGAGGCACATACTGAATGTCAAACAGGACACCGTCCTCGGCTTCCTGTTGCATAGTAGAGCGAGGACGTTTTGCCATTACGCAACGTCTTTCATTATGTGGCCTTCAGGTGTGACAACCCGCAATGCCGGAGCCTGCCCTGCTATGTCTGTGCCGATCGGAATAACCTGTACATCAACATGCACACCCCCTGCCCGTTTCGTGATATTGCGGACGAAGTATCGGAGGCCACGCTCCAGAGTAAACTCTAATTCAGAAGAATACATGCCGGTTGCCCCATGCGACCAGATGCCTTTGATTCCTTTCGGAACTTGAATGTGCATTTCGACACGGCCGCCGAACACGGCTTTCGACCCGACAGACGTTGACTGGAATCCGAAGTCTGTCAACACCATTCCCTCTTTGATATCAGACATATCAACTTTGCCAGCATAGGAAAACACCCAGCCAACGCTTCGATGTAAGACAATGTCTTCAGGGATTGGAGACATTGCAGAATCTAGATTCTCGATTACGCCTTGGTAGTGGGACCCGTCAACTCCAAGGTCGTCCCAATCGGCGTCTGGTCCGGCCCGTCGCAACTTCTTGCTTACGGTTGAACTGCTCTGATAATCACGGATTGCAGCGATTTGCCCATCAGACAAGTTGTCCATCTGACGGTGCGGCAGAGTATTGCCCGATACGCCTCGTTGACCGAACATCTTGTTTGCAGAACTCACAGTTATTGGCTTGAACTGGGAAGCCGGGCGCATCAGGCTGGCAACATCATAGATCTCTGGGACTGTCGCACCGGCAGCCCTCATAGCGTCTTCCAAAGCCTCGATCTTGTCTCCGATGTTTAGCCATCTGAAACGCACGTCGTCTAACAAATCGTCAGCCGTGGCAAACGACGGGATATTGTTGCGTTTCGCATACTCAACCCATGCCTCAGCATATGGTCGCATCAAAGCATCGAAGTCACCTGACATGGCTGTTTCAACAATGTCGTCTACGAAGTTTTGCAGGTCCCTTGACTGCATCAACCATTGCCAGTCGAAGTCGTCGGAGATTGTTCTCGACTTCATCAGATGATACGGGTCGCGAACCAAAGCATTGGCGTTCGGGTTCCAGTGAATATCTGCCAACGCGTCGGCCTCACCGGCTTTACCAAGATGCTTGAATGCCTGCCCTTTGTCGATGCCGATAGGCAACTTGGCTTCGTCTACATATTTGAAGGCGGCTGAAATGAACTGTTCATGGTGGGTGTCATAGTTGGAGATCAGATAGTCGAAGATCATGTTCTTCTGCATTGCAAGACGTTGAGCGTCAGTCATGTCGTCAAAGTCCACGTGGCGGGCAAACGTGTTCTTCGACATACGGAACTCGCCGCCGAAGAACTCCTGTAGTGCGCCAATGTTGCCGTCTACTTCGACAAGCCACACGTTGGGGCTTTGCATCCCGATACGCTTCTGTAGCGCAGCGGTCGTCTGATCCAACTGTGCGTGCCACCATGTTGCAGGATCAGACATATCGGCTGTGTCGAAACCCTTGAACAGATATTGCTTGCCTGTATCCGGGTCAGTAAACACCTTCTTCGGATTCTGGCCTCCGATTTTGCGACTCAACGCCGGGTCTTCGATGAGGCGCTCTAACACTTCGTTGTCTATGCGATCCATTAGTTCCTGTGCCCGAAGCGCGGATGTCCCAATACCCATGTTGCTGGCACCGCTGTAATGCTTGTATGGCAACTCGTCAAGTTTGGCTGTTAGGACATTGGTCGTAAACTTGCCTTCAGCCAAGAAGTTGCTGAACGAAGCCTGAGGAGAACCCCATACCTTGGGGGAAGCATTCAAGCGTTCAAGAAAATCGGAGAGAGCCGGGCCGATCCTCTCAACATAGGCATCACCTGCGAGGCGTTCCTGTGTTGCTATGAAACGCATCGTTTCATCTATCCACAACTTCAACCGGCTGGCCTCTACTGTAGGGACACTGATGGCATCCCTGAAAACCTCCCAGTCGTCAATACCCATCTCGTTGAAGAATGAGATAAGAGTTTGGTGAATCTCAGTAATGTCGCCTTGTCCCACAACTTCAAACGACTTCCAGTTCTCGACAAGGTCAGATATAACTTTGCGGCGGGTAGCCTCAGCAGGAATCGCGTCAAGCACTCTCTTGAAAACTGCGCCGCCTTCGACCTTCTCTGCGGTTGTGAGCACAGGCAGATACAAGTTGTGCCCTGAAGCGCTGGAAAGTTCCCCCAAGAAGCCGTGCATGGAAGGCTCAATCTGGCTGGCGTCTGCAAACAGGTCTTCAACTTTGTCTACATAGCGGACAAGGATCTGCCCATCTGGATCTGCACCGTCGAAGCCGACCTTGCCCCACTTCCGGTACTTGTGTTTCCATGTTGCGGCATTTGCAATACCGGGTACCTGCTCGTATGTGCTGTAAGCCGCAAAATCTTCACCTTTTAGCGCCACGTATACATCATTGCCGGTGTTGCCAAACAAGCCTTTCTTGGCTTTGTCAGAATCGTCTATCGGTTTCAGCAACATCTTGCCGGTGTGGATCTCGCCGGTCCCTGTGTGGCTTGCAACATACAACTTCGTCTGGAGAGGTTTGAACGGGTCGTCAGGTGGGCGAAACCGAAGCCACAGCCGTTCACTTATGTCCACGGGCTTCGTCGTTGAGTGCTTGGCGAGGTTTCGCAGATTCTTTGTAGTTCTGGTTGTGGCTTTGTCGCCACCGGTTCCACTTGCTAATGCCCATTCGTGCCACACTTTGGCTGCTTCATCATCAATGCCGTGAACAGCCTTGAACCAAAACGTGTCGCTGAGGTGGGGAGGCTTCTTCTGACCCCATTCAATGAGAAGTGCTGTTTTGATATCCGGTGCGAGACCCGCATCAACTGCTCCGAGGGCGTTGTTGAACTCAATGAGGTCATCTGCGCTGCTGACAAAGTTTTCCAACTCATCAGCAGTGCCGCCCCGTAGAAACGCCCAGAACCTGTCTGACATTCCGGCGGCTCGGTTAGGTTCACTTGACGTAGCCTCAAGCCGGGCAAGGCGAAACTCTGTAAGCGAACCCATTTTGTCGCCGACGAAGTCTGGGCTTGCATATTTTCGGGCTTCGATAAAGTCTGAAGCAAGCGCCTTTATTTCATCAGTCTGGTTGACAAGCAACATTTCAAGCAACTCGTCCGACGCAGGTAGAAAGTCGGTATTTACTGCGCTGCCCTTAGCCAGCATCCACGCATCGTGTGTTTTTTCAAGCAAATACGCGCGGTCGGCTTCTGTCGTAGCGATAGCCATCGCATCGGCCAGCACGCCACCCGGTCCTGTCGGGCCGTACAGTTCCCAAAACTCGTCGCTCACACCGTCGGGCGCGAACATATGAAACTTCATACCTTCCATCTCTTGGGGATCATCAAGTATCGCTTGTTCTATTTTGTTCCATTTACTTAGATCTGCCTTCGGCTTGGGCATTGGGACTGTCGCAGATGTCACATTCGGCCCTGCGATAAAGTCGGCCCGTGGACCTGTCGCCGGGGGATGTTGCCACAGGAACGGATCGCCTGTTTTGCCGGATCCTGCGACAATGCGTGGCTGCCCGTGAACGTCAGGATTCGGAATCAGCCTGACTGTGCAACGGCACGACGGATGGGTGGGCGGTTCCCCAATGGAGAAGCCTTCGCCTAGCCGAACTGTTTGCCCGTTCATAGGCGTACAGGTTGGGCACGCATCCATCGGTGAGGTCAACCATTGGACGCGGGCTTTCTTCGGGTCAACTAGACCTGCTGCTGCTGCCTGTTGGAAGGCTTCTAGTCGGCCTTGTGTTTGAGCCTTGATGACCTCTGTGCGTGCAATCGTCTTAGCGCGGGAGCGTCGCAGTTTCTTGGCGTATGCCTGACCTTTCTTCTTGGTGATCTCTAAGGCTTTGATACCGGTAATGCCTCTGTCTAGAAGATCGTCAGCGACTTTCGTTGAATGGTTGAACACGGCATTGGCGTACCGGGGAGTCAGCCCGTTGATATTGACACCGGTTGCCTGAACGAAAGCCAACTGTTGCGGCTGCAACGGAAACGTGTTTGTCGCCTCTTCCAAGATTGTGATTAGCGACCCCACTGTTTGTGACGGCATCCGGGATTCTGTGAATGCGCGATGCACGACAGTCTGAATGGCTTGCTGTGTGGATGCAGTAACTGAAGTCACCAGTTCTGCTGCCTGCGTTTTCGCATACTGGGTTGCAGTCGGGGATGCACGATCAAACCGGAAACGTGTAAACACCTGTGACGGCAACGGGTCGGTGTCTTTGTTGACTTTACGCCACGCCGCAACGACTTCCCCTCTAACTTCATTCGCTGCGACAACACCCGACTCCACGTACTGTTCCCACATGACGCGTTCAATGTCCGGTGTTCGCACCGCCAACACTTCAACGATGGAAGCCAACAGGGCGCTGCTGTCTTGCGTGTCGATAAAGTTTCTGACGGCTTCAGCCGGGATAGCAGCCCACGCCTGCTCCAGTAACCCGGCGAGCGCCCTCTCCCGGTGGCGTAGACGAGGCTCCCCTGCGGGACGGAATGCAGCCTGACCTGACGAGCCTTTCGGCAGGCTCAACGGGATGCGTTGATAATCCCAGCCGGGATGCTGGGCTTGCTTAGCGACCGTGACCGTTCCGGCCACGACTAAACCTGTTCAGACTCGGTTTGTGGAAGGCCTGCGATGCCGCGCAAATAGTTTTCGAGATCCTCATCTGGGAACATTGGGGCACCGGCTGAAGCCATCTCAGTCAAGAACTTGCCTAACGCTGTTATGTCTACATTCTTCGGAGGGGTGAATCTGAGTGACGGAGCCAACGACGGGTCGATGCCGTTGATTCGCATGAGGCGAGGAATGGCGTGATTGTTGAACACGTCTGCAATACCCTCCAGCCACGCATTCAACGAATCGGTAAACAGGTTGATCTTCGACACAGACAATGCTTGCGTGCCGACCTTCTCATGGCCCAACAGGATGAAGTCTGCGAGGACTGTCATCGCGATCCGCTGGTCGTACCGGGTAATGATCTGATTAGTGTCAAACTGCCGCCTGCCGCCTGTAGATAGCAGTTTCAGTTCATAGGCAGGCTGCTTCGTTTCCGGGTCGTAGGCCATCGGAAACACGATGCCTTCTTGCTCGTCGCGTTTGATATTGCGAACAATCTTCTTGATTTCGTTGAGGGCTGCTGTTTCCTGATCAGTCGCATTGTCCGAGAGCAACTGTGGTGGAACCATCGCGACAGGCATACCGGCGAGATCGCGTTCCACGCCGATTGCTTCGATCTCTTGGATGCGGCGCTTGTAATACCACGGCAGAAATGCGTTGCGGAGAATCGACCTGCCGCGAGGATTGTTCATCTTTGCAGTCGTGCGGAACAGCAGAGACTTTTCAATCGGGATAAATACAAGTCCGCGTGCCGGGGCATTCGGGTCCAACTGGTACATGCCTTGGATGCCGCCGTTTTCGTCAAGTGACCATTTGTTGACAGTGTCTTGTGCGCGGATCGCCAACTTGCGCCAGCCGATCTTGCCGTCATTGAACCTTGAATGAGTGTTCGACTTGCCTGTGTTGCCGCCTCGGCGCTTGTACACGATTTCGTGATACGAAAAGCCATATGTCAACATCGACAGTATTGACGACAGTGTGTCAGGCCAACTGTGGTTCATGTCTGACATACATTCGGATACAAACTGTGCGTTGCTGATGCTGGCTTCGTTGGAGACATCAGTTGGTTCGACAGTCCAATCGACTCCACGGATCATCATTTCGATGGAGTGGAGGATCGCTCCGATAGTCGGATCGTTGTCAGCCATTTCGCGGTAGTTGGCTACACCCTGTGCGCCCTGCAACTGGCGCAGGAAGTCTTCGCGAACCTGCCCCATGTTTTGCCACAGGCCAGTAGAACCGATCTCCATGAAGTCGGTTGACGACGGGCGTACTTTAGTCACAGGGGGATCATCGAATCCGACTGCGCCATTGTTGTTTGACATTTGTTACCTGACCTGCCACGGGGAGGTTTGCTCCATGCTAACAGGGACAACGACTGGTGTCTGACCCTGCCCCAAAACCATGAGTTCGCTCATCGCCCAGACTAACGCATCTAGACGGTCCGGTGAAGCGCCGTAGCCGGGAACCCATCCGCACAACTGGTCTTCCAGCAGACCGTAGAAGCCGACATGGTGAATGCGATTCTGTTCATACAGGGCTGCGACCGGTTCAGCGCGGGTTTGTTTGCCGCGTGAAGCCCTGACGAGTTTCACAGGGACTTTCGGATCGACTGTATACAACGTGTGTGACACCATGTCTCCGCCTTGGTTGGCTTCAGCGACAATGCGGTCAGCGGAATGCCTGTGATATGCCGCTACTGCTGCCTGACCCCATTCATTTGGAGAGCCTCTGAGCGATACATCGTCAATCACATACCCATGTCCATCGGAGCCGATCCCCGCGACCACAATGCCGTTTTCGGCGCTCTCCTCGCCACTGGATGCGGCTGGGTCAACTGCGACAACGATGCGGTCTAGTTGCGGATGTTTGACGACACGGCATTCATCTAACTGGTTGCGATTCCACAATGCGCCTTCAAGGTCTTCTAAGAGTTCGGCGTGGAGTTCCTGTCGGCCTAGACGTGTCCCTTCGTAGCGTCGCAGAATCTCATCGAGGAACGACCCGGCGAGATTGTTGCGGTTCTCATATGTTGACCCGCTGGTTACCGCAACTGACCCGTCGTCGCGAGCCAATAACCGTCGAATGATTCCGACCGGTTTCGGTGTTGTCGTTACGACACAGCGTGGATGTTTCCCGATTCGTAGACCCAGCATCAGCATGTCCCACGCCTCCGGATATCGCCACGAAGCCAACTCGTCGGCCCATGCAAGGTCATGGTTTGGACCACGCAGCCGGTCAGGTTCATCAGCGGTGTATGCGACTGCCATAGAACCGTTATGAAACGTGACGCGGCGCTTTGACGGCTCATACCGTGGACGCTGCCCCGGCGGGAAGATCCTTAGCAGACCTGACTCACCTTCGATCATTGTGTCGCGCACGTCGGAAGCCGTCGCAGCCGTCAATGCAATATGTGCAGCACGGCCTGCTTCTACTTCCTCGCGGACAAACTCTGCGCCTGTGCGGGTTTTACCGAAACCACGCCCGGCTAACAGAAGCCAGATCAACCAGTCGCCCTCAGGGGGCCTTTGCTTCGGTCTGCGCCACGCCGCCCAATCGAACAACAGTTCGCGCTTCTGCTCATCGTTCAAACTGTCTACGAAAGCATCGTCGCCTAGCAACGCTATTTCTTCCATGTAAGACAGTTCAGCCACTGGTTTCAGTCTCAATCTCCAACGGCTCAGGCGACTTCTCCCGAATCTCCTCCAACCGGAGGCGCAACATTTCACCCACATCTGTTTGCAACGGTCCACCGTCAGCGCCAGCAACCTCAAGTTGCTTCGGTGAATCCAAACCGAACAGGTCCGAACGGCGCTTCTCGATCCGCAGCACATTCACAATCTGATTCAAGTCACCCTCAGACAAAGCAGACATCGCCCGCCGCAACAACATATCCAACCTGTTTGACTGAATCAGGCGCATGTGTTCCACCGAATCAATCTGCGCCCGGTCACATCCAGCCTTTACAGCACGCCAAGCACCAGACTTATCTGCATACCCGAGTTCCTCAGCGATTTGCTGATACGAAAACCCGATCGTCTGTAATGTGATAGCCCGCTCCTGCTTCATGCGGGTTTCAGGATCAAGTCTGCGAAGTCCCATAGGGAGAGTATGGCATGGGTTGCGTGGTTTGTTGAGGATTGTGGGATGTCGGGTTGTTTTGGTGGGTGGGGTTATGGTTGGTTGATGCGTGAGTTTCTGTATGGGTTGTTGGTTTCTCCTGATCGGGAATGGATGTTTAGGGCTATGTGTCGGGAGGAACATGTGGGGTTGTTTTTTCCACCGTCGGGTGCTCGGCCTGTTTCGGCGTTGCGGTTGTGTGAGGTGTGTCCGGTTAGGGGGGAATGTTTAGAGTTTGCGTTGGTGAATAATGTTCATTACGGGGTGTGGGGTGGGATGACGGAGCGGCAGCGGTTCAAGGAGAAACGGCGGCGAAAGGCTGAGCGTCAGGAGTTGGAGGGGTGATGTGGTGATATTTTTTCGGCGGTTTCGGTTTGTTCTGCGGCGAGTAGTTCTTCTTCCATGACGCCTGCAATGGTGCGGCCTGTTCGTTGGGCGAACACGGCGAGGTTGTAGCGTTCTGCGTCTGGAAAGTTTTTCCAGATGGCGGCGATGTCTAGACGGATGACGTTGGTCACGGTGTGGTGCCGTTGGATGATTGATCCGATGTACGCAATATGAGCGGATATTCGGTTGCTTCTACGACGTGTATGCCGGTGCCGCCGATGATGGGGGTCGTTGTGATGCCGAGGGCGGCAAAGATGGTTGGCATTAGTTCTACGTTGTTTTCGTCATAGCCGCAGTCGTCTACGGCTATGTCTAAGACGATTCGTCGGTACACGGTGGGCATGGTTTTGATTCTAGTTGCGGAGGGTAGGGAGGCGGGGAACCTTTAGACAGCAATGAACGAATCTGTCTGTTGACCCGGAGCCGACGCGGCTGGAGGGCGGCGCGTCAGGTCGAAGCAGGTTCCCCTTTACCCGAAGAAAGGATGTCGGGTTAGCCTCCCTACGGTTATGCATCTGCGGGTTGCGTGATCTTTGTGTAGTCGGCTATTGGTGCGACTGCTGATACTTCGCAGATGGCGAGTTGTGTGTCTTCGACTACGTCGTTGACGAGTGCCACCAGTTCGGCTTTGATGTCGAACGAAGTCCATTGTTTAGGGACTTCGATAGTTGCGATTACGTCAACTGTTTTGGTGGTCATCACTTGCCTTTCCGGGAGGAGGTCCTCCCACTGAGCCGTTTTTCCTCTCGCAGACGGCGGGCCTCAGCCCAACGACGGTCCCTGTCTGCCACTGCTTCGTCCATGAGGAGGGTAATCAGGTTGTCTAACTGGCTGATCGTTCGATTAGGTATTGGTGACACCGGTTTTAGTGCTTCGGCTTCCAACCGTTCGGCAACTATTTCATGTGTGTCGGTTTCCTTCCCTGCAAAGAACACTGCGGTATTTTCACCGTTGGGGCCTTCTGTTTCATCGTACACGAATGCGAGGACTGCATCCGGGTCGTTGTAGCCGTCGATCATGTCTTCTGCCACTTCGGCTCCGTAGAAACCTGCAAGCAAACCAAAATCGTTACCATCACATGCTTTGCGTATCTGTTTCAGACTGAGTGCGTCAGTAAGCCAGAACGGGCCTGAAAACATTGTCTTGCGGAGTATGTATTGCGGCTTCTTGTTTGGCAGATAGGCAGCGATTTTGCGAACTTCGCCGAATGCGTCCTCGACTGTTGTCTCGTCGCTGATGTATGTCATGCCTGTTTCAAACTCTGTCACTGTCACGTTGCGCCTCCTTTGCTGACGTTGAATGAATCAGCAGCCATTCGTCTGATGACCATTCGTTTATTTGACCGTTGAGTTCATTGACGATTCGCACAACTGGTCTCTTGCCCTTATCCGGCCAGACAACATGCGGGATCGGATATTCGTTGTCGTCAGGTTTGCCGACGCTGATACCGAACCCGGTGGTGCCACGGTCGTTGCCCTGTAACTCGTTGAACAGGATGCGGGTGAAATACGACTGATCGCTGATGCGGCCACTACCTTTGAGGAAAGCATCAGCGAGCACCGTGTCGATTACGCTGCCACCCCAATGTGTGTACAGGAATACGGTTCCGTGTTCCTGCTCTACTGCAATGTTGCCTCTGTCTCCCATATCAGTTTTCCTTCCTGTTGATAATCTGTGCTGTGTATAAACCAGATGCGAGCCGGGGTACGACGTAACCGGCGGCGGTCCACCCGGCGCTATCGGTGCCTTCGACAGTGACGGTGACGGAGCCGTCCGGGTTGGGTCCGCTGTAGGCGACGGCGTAGTTGGCGGGCAGGTAGGCGTCAATCTTCCGCACGATGTCTGATGTTGATCTACCGTCGGTGTCGAACTTCGGT
>Ga0080013_1006047_pt1 | contig 10940 bp, 10 predicted proteins | sample ETNvirenome_6_85_FD_69236 | JGI IMG/M metagenome (GOLD analysis project Ga0080013, IMG submission 69236) | Marine viral communities from the Pacific Ocean - ETNP_6_85 (SPADES assembly) (version 2) | ecosystem: Environmental > Aquatic > Marine > Oceanic | place: Pacific Ocean | collected 2013-06-19
TGCATCTAATAATTGACGGAGAGCAGTGGTTGCTGTTCTTGATAAACCACCGATCATATGAATTAATCCAAATCCATAAAAGCCCATTCCAGGTAAAAATCTGAAATGAACAAAATATTGAACTGCTTGTTTCAAGGGATCATTCGGTTGATAGTTTCTTTTGATTGAAAGAACTTGTCTCGAGTTCATTTCAATCGTAACAATATAAGGAAGTTTGATTCCGGTAGGTTCTCCGTCTTGCCCTACATCTTCAAATCCTTCTAAATCTAAATTAACGTGACATTCTATAATGGTAAAAACATCTTCATCTCTAGTTTTTCTGACACCCTCTAATTGTCTTTCCTTTTTTTCAACTTCGGTTTCTTGATCATAACCGGGTTTCAGGTCTATATCTCTATAGAAACCTGAAACTTGTTTTTTTCTAAGATCATTCTCTGACAATTTAATCATGTGCATAATTGCTTCCGCATCAGCTAATGAGGTAGCTGTATACGGTACAATTAAATCATCGGCTTGAACGAACTTAGATACCGCTCTGCCTAAAAGTTCATCGTAATAAACTTTTTTAAAGGCAGAGCCGGCAAGAGGGAGATAAAAAAGCATTTGATCAAATTCGGGTTCATACTCTTTCATCACATCCATGAGCTGATAGTTCATGAAATTTTTTACTCTAATCGATTGTTCTTCTTTTTGTCGACTGGGTCTTCCTAACGCTTGGGTTCTTACGGGACCCATTGAAGGAAGTAATTCTTTATAAGCTTGTGCTTGAAACTGGGTTACCGCTTCTGCGAGCACGGGGTGCGTTGCACCACTTGCTCCTTGAAACGGCTGGGTTGGATTAACATACTTGAATCCCAAAAGGTCTAAACCTTTCATGTAAGTATCTTCCCATTCTTTTCGAGAAGATCTGTAATGCATATAATTTTCTGATAGTCGGGAACCTAATCTACCTAAGACATCATCCGGAACGGATTCTGCTAAATTATCAAAATGTTGCTGACCCGTTTGTTGTTGAGCCATAGGATCGAAACTTATTTCAGCTCCGCCTTCATCATCCATTATGACTTCAGCACCCTCAGGGGTGACTTCAGTTAATTGGTCTGTTTCTGTAACCGTTAAATCGTCTGGTCGTATATTAACTTCTGGATCTACGTTGGGTAGAGCCTTGTCGATTTTGTCTGCCATTTATATCTCCCGAATTTATTATTGTTTTAACCTGTTTAGATTCATTATTCAAGCCTTGTGGATCAGGTCCCTTCAAAGGAGGGATTGCTTTCCACTTCACGTGTTGCATATTTGCAACAAGCGTTTTATTTGTATTTACTGTTTTCCCAGATGTCATAACCTTTTAATCCTCCTGCTGCCAGAAGTCCGAAGATTCCCCCTCTCGATAACACTCTTAATCCAGCGGGACTCATTCCCATTCTAAGGGCTTTAGATAAAATACCTGCTTTAGGCATCCCTCGTGTTGCCGCCTTGGCCCCCGTACTAGCGAATGCGGGTCCCACCCAATTAAATGGATCAGTTGCAATATCTTCTATCTCTGCTCCTCCTTTAACCTGAGCGCCTATATGAACCGGTAAACTTGCCGCTACAGCTAATGGAGAAAACGATCCTGCTAAAAATTTTCCAACCGGTCCTAGAGCTGCTCGTGCCATTCCCATTTTAGGTTTACCAATGTTGAGTCTTCTTGCTTTGTACATGGCTCCGGAACCAGGAATCGCGGCTGCTGCTCCTGCAGCAATACCTGGATACTGCCATTTTAAAATTTCTTCATCAACTTGCGGAGTTTCTGCTTCTACTAAAGATAATAACACTCCTTTTTGTTGATTCTCATCTGTCATGTAAGTTGTTGGGTCGTCATTTCTAAATTGTTTTACTAGAGGCTCTGCAAGTGCACCTGCCGCAGCAATTGCTGCGTACGGCGCAGCTTTCAATCCGCCTCTACCCAAAAGACCTAAAAAGCCTTTAGCTTTATCAGGCAACGTATTTAAAACTCGACTAATTTTTCCAGGTTCATTTTTAGCAACTTGAGCTAAACATCCATCTGCACAACCTACTCGTAATTCTACAATCTTTTTTAAAGGACTTGCATTAATCTTTTTAATCAGTTCTGGTGATTCTTTAAAAGCAGTTCTAACTTCACTAAGCGTTGGAGTTTTTTCTCCCACTCCAATAGAATATTTAGCTTTTTTAAAATGCTCAGGAAGATCTAGCCCTTGAGCTTTTAATTGTCCTAATCGTTTAGCTGAATAAAGTTCAGACGGATGTTGCGTCGATAAAGTTGGAAGATCTGTTTTTTTTAAATTATGCAGCTCTCTAAAATTTTTTGCGTAAGTATCATACTTACTAATCACTGAACTTGGATCTTTAGCACCCTGTAATTCAACTTGATACTTTCCTAATTGTTTAACATAGTCTGCATACTGCCCTGTGTTAAATTTTTTCTCCATTAAATTAACAAATTGAGAATAAGGATATGCTCCTGTTCTAGTGGTCGGTGTTACGCCGATTAATTCATTAATTTGCCATTTCGTTCCTGGAATTCCATTTTTATTTAAAACTCTTCTAATATCTTTTTTAAAAGATTCCATGCTTCCTTTTTTCCAATAATCATCGGCTAAATTTTCAGTGATGGTTGCCATAGCGAGTTGATAGCCACGACTATGAAAGACATTGGTATAGGGAGCTTTATCAATCGACTCAAAAATGTTTGAAGCCAGTTTTGTATTTTTAGGAAGTGTAAAATCAACGTTAGCAAATTTATGACCATTATAAAGTTGACCTAATCTAAACATAGCCGTAGATCCTTGAGATCCTGTCCAACCTTTATTTTTAACTAAGTCTAATGTTTTATTTAAATCTCCTTTGACAAAAGTCTTTACAATATTGTTATCTTTTCCATGAAGAGCTTTAACTCGTTCTAAAACATCAGGGGTAATTCCATATTTAGATCCTTTTCTTAAATAATAATCCTGAAGAAGTTTTGTTCCATCTTTAACGGTTCTCGGATCTTTTATAAACCAGGATGGCTTCGCTTCACCAATCTTAATTGCTTCAAGTTTAAAGGTAGGTCTTAAAACATTGTCAATAAATTTTCGTCCGTGAGATCCTCTTGACCCCTTACGGCTCACAGCGTCATAAAGTCTGGTCGTTAAGCCTTTTGTTGCTGTAGATTTAGGAAGTTTTAATATCTCGCTGGCTTCATCCAGTCTAATTAAATTCCCTGCTTCAATTTTTTTAATGTTGGGTAGTATCTTCTGCCAATTCAGATACATTTTTTTCAGGTTACCTCTGTCTCCTGAATTAAGATTTTTGAATGCTTTAGTCCAACGCTTTCCATATCTCTCAGATTTATATTTATTATAAAGGGAGTTTTGATCTACAATCTGTTCGTTGTAAAATTTAATAAGTTCTGGGGACCAGTTTGTTAATGCCATTATACCTCCAAGATCCCGGCGAGACCGCCTTTATTGAATTTAATTCCTGCAGTTAACATAAGATTTCCATCGCTGTCATATGTAGCTCCAGTGTTCACTCCATCTCTGTTTGTTTGATAACCTAGATTATAATTTTTATTAGGATCAATATTGGCTAAGAAGTTACCATAATTTAAATTAGTATTACCGAAGCCCTGATCTGTAAATTGTGTGTTGTAATCAACCGGACCAATCGTACCACTTAAATTCCCCTCTACATTAATATCATCGCTTTCTAAAAGATTTTGATTATATATTCTTGCCCGTAGATTAGCCGCCTTGGCAGGAGAATACTTAAAAGCAAAAGAAGGGGATAAGTTTTCATTACCTAGATTAAAATTATAGTTAGTACGTTCGGTATCTATGACAGGAGTCTTTATGGCAGCTCTATCTCCGCCACCTCCGCCATCTCCACCTCGATAACTTGGATGACTGGATTGATAACCTCTTTCATCTCGTCCTACGCCAGGACTCCATCCACCTTTTGCATAACCACTTCTTGGTACCTGTAGAATTTCCGCCAGACCGCCGGATGCATTGGGTTTACGACCTTTGATGCTAAAATCGGATAGCACCATTTTTTGCCCTATGTCTTTGAGCATTCTTTTTTGTAATAAGTGTTGTCCCATTTCCTTGGCCAAGTAATCATAGGCGGTACCGTAAAATTTTGTTTGTTCTAAAGCGCCTAGATCTGCGAAGACGACACCGGCATCTTCTGCTAACTGATCTGCTAGCAGTTCGGCATTATACTTAAGGTCTCCCGCCGCATAACCCGGTGAGACGTTGTCGGATGCTTTAAACATATAGTCCGCATTCTTTTTATTTCTATTCAAAATAGCGAGTGCACCCTTAACCAGTCTTCCTTTGGAATAACCGCTTCGTGGAGTCTGAAGAATTTCCGCCAGGCCGCCTTTAGCAAATTGAGGAATCAATCTAACACTCTTTAAAATCATTTCTGCAAACTCATCGGGACGGGCTGCGGTGATATCTACCTGATTTAAGAAGTCATCATACTTCAACATACTCTCTCCATAATACTTTTTCATCATGTCTAAAGGTTCGCCTTTTCCTTGTTTCAACATAAACAAATCTTCAGGATTCAACTTCAGTCTTGTATCTTTTAATAAAAGATTTCGAGCAATGGCTCGTGACATTCCTGTCTTTTGATTCAGCGCGCCTGTAAAAGCCGCCATATCCCCGGGCCCTGGTTCAGGGAGCCTGCTCCCTAGATCGTCCGCGAGTTGATTCCGAAATCTTTCATTACTTGCCTTACTAAAATCTTTAATTGTTCCCTCTGTTTTTATGCCGGTGATCCCTGAGCCCCGTTTCGGGAACTGGGAAACCGTCGCCATCGGTAAGGGAGGCGGATTTAAAACTTTGTTAATGCCGCTTAGATTATGTCCTAAAATTTCTGATTGAATACTATTAAGCTTACCATCCTTCAACCAACCTACCGCATCTTCCGTGGCCTCAATGAGCGCGTCTCGGGAACCGAGGTTCGCTGGGCTGGCTCTGTCTAATCCCGGCAAAGGGCGCTGGAACAAGGGATTCTTTTGAGGACCTTTTCCTAAAAAGCTTACATTTCCTCTGGAAGCCAGTTTAGCAGGGTTGGCTCCAATCTTGGTTGCCAAGTCCATAATCAATTCTAATGTAAATCTTCTAGCCATAATAAGTTATATTGTTTGTTCTCTCAATTTTTTCATCCTTATAGTCTTCAGGGTGAGTAACGAAATGTCCTCCCCTCAAACGCATAATGGCTTGGGTTGTTGAATCCACATAGTCATCGTAGTCGCCATGAGGGAATGCCGCGCATTCCTCAATTACTTCCTGAGCAAACTGTTCGTGTTTCGGAGCCCATATCTTTCCGGCTTCGAAAAGCGGGGCTATCGAATTCACTCTTACATGCTTATCATTTCCTTTTGACGGCGTAAAGTTAATTACAGGGATATCCATCTGTCTCAACTCATGCGTCAGAGGGATCCCTGATGCCTTGGCCTCGATCAAGACGATATCCGGACGCCACCATTGATACTCTGCTTGAGCCTTTCTTCGAAGTTCGGGGAACTCGTACCGATCTTTAAACGCGTTCAATAAAATTACATTTTGACCAGAGTCTTCTGTATTAAAAACACCCCAAGTCGTAATAGCTGAATAGTCAGCGGTCTCCTTCTTCATAAAAGCTGTATCATAAGATTGAAGGATAAAATCACAATGAGGAGGATCTTTATGTTTCCAGTCCTTCCACCATTCTCGTTTTATAATCGCTCCTTCGTCAGAAGTTGGAGCCTGCATGTATTGAGCATTCCATTTTCCAACACTAATAGAAGCTTTAACAGAATCTAATTCTTTTTTCTTCCAATACTCTGGCCAGACAGGTTTATTATTAGGAAGAATAGCTGGAAATTCAACAATATCCCATTCATCTCCCTTCACATCTCCCTGTTGCTTGATGAGTTGGCCAGTCAGATCTTTAGTAGACCAGCGGGTCATAACCAAAACGATTCGACCACCAGGTTGTAGACGTTGACGGGGGCCGGAGGTGTACCATTCATAAGCTTTATCAAAAGAGTCACGACTTAACATATCCTTTTCTTTGTGTGGATCATCAATGATAAGTAAGTCCGCACCTCTTCCTGTCATGGCACCTCCTACCCCAACTGCAAAGTACTCACCTCCTTGCGCTGTCTCCCAGCGACCCGCTGCTTGTGAATCTTCTCGCAGCGAAGTATCGAAGATCTCCTTATATTCAGGAGAATCAATTACGTGTTTAGCTTTTCTTCCAAAACGTATAGCCAGTTCTGCTGTGTGAGTAGCTTGGATAATCTTTAAATTAGGACTTCTCCCAATCATCCAAGCGGGTAAATAGTTAGATGCAAATTCAGATTTAGTATGTCTAGGAGGCATATTCACGATTAAACGTTTTATCTCTCCTGTAGAAATTTTATTAAATTTTTCAGCAATGACTTTGTGATGATAACCACTAATAAACTCGGGCCAAATAAACTTAACAAACTCCAAGAAGTCATTAGAGACTCTTTGTTTAGTTTCGAGTTGCTCTGCCTTTAAATAGGATTTTAAATATTCTTTTTGTTCGTCTAAGGGTAATTTTTTTAAAAAATTTTCATCTATCATTATCTAGGACCATTTATAAAAGTTCTACCATGGCTCTCTGAATTAAGCAATAAAGGGTAAAGTTTGGGACCCCTATTTCTTGTTTTAGTGGGTGGGCCCCTCCCTAGAAATCTGAGGTATGCAGAAACCGGGACCCCTCCCCTTGGTTGGGGTGGGCCCGCCCCCGATGCCCTACCCCTGGGGGGTGGGCCCGCCCCGAATGGCTACAACTTGCACGAGCTATGCAATAATAACATAGGAGATTATAAGATTATACTTGACACATAAAAAAACAAGGCGCATTTCTGCGCCTTGTTCATGCATAACTTATTGGGATAAGCTATTCTTTAATTAGGTTTAATTAAGTTCTCATCATTGTATTGTTGTGTACTAATTCTAATACGTTCACCGAGTAAATCATTAACGAAGTAGTGATTAGTTCCATCGCGCCAATCATATTCTTTATACCAAGCATTATCACAATCAACTCTTTTAGCTTCGGTTACTCTACCAAAGTGGTCGATTGCTTTATCGGCAAACTTCTCAACCCAATCATATTCACATCTTTGCGAACAAAATAAACCAAACAATAAATGCGTTCTTCTTCTAGTCGCATAATATTTTTGCCCTTTAGCGCCACGAATCCTGTCTTTAGTTCGATATTCGTGGCACTTGTTTCCTTGACAATAAAGCATTAAGTTAAAATACTATCAACGTGATTTACATCTAGAGTTGGAGTATCACTAAACTCCCATTTAACACTTGCACTTCTATATTGTGGCTTACCAAATTTTTCAGTTGCCCAAATATCCAAGTAGTTAAAACAAGGGTGTCCTTTTTTAGTTATGTACTCGCCTTTAGCAACTCCATCAAGCTGACCTTTACGTTCAATGATTTCACCATATTTTAAGGCATAGTATTTAATGTAAAAGATTGCGTCTTTTTTAGGCATTAGCAACCTCGATTTTTTCTATTCTATCAACTTCAAATTGTCCAAATCTATTGAACAATTCATAAGAGATGTCTTTATCCTCATTTAGATTTTTAAGTGAAACTAAATATTCACTTGCTTTATCTAAAGTATCAGCAGATTTTTTTATTGTGTAGGTTTTTCTACCACTTGAATAAGTGATAGTTTCTACGACTAGGATTGTTTTATCCATTTTATTATCCTTTCTTTTGTTATACATGGGATAATATTACTATATCCCATGTATAAAGTCAAGGACTATTTTTGTTGTGATTGTTGTTGATTATATGCCTTACGTAGAGCAATTTTTTGCTCTCTTGATATGCTTTTATTCTTCATTGAATTTAACATCTGAACAGCATTTTCTGGATTGTATAAAGCCAAGCCAGTAGAGTTTGTTCTAATGATTTCAGCTTCATCAAGTTTCAAACCAGCTTTAGTTGCAAACTCTAAAGCTTCGTCTAAATATTTCCAAGCTTTTAAACAAGGTTTAATGACTTTATTCATTTGGTCTAAAACAGATTTAATCCATTTATAATGCGCCATAATCATTTGACCTTTTGCTTGTTGCCAGATTACAAAAGTTTGATACTCATTTTTTGAAACTGGAATTTGTCTATCTCTACAATACTCACGACCAATTAAATCCAACTCATAGTTTGCGTTCCAATCACGAGCATGAGATATTTCATTTCCCTTGCCACCAGAAAATCCAAGCGCTTTCTCATTTGCGTCATTGAATTTTGTTTGGTGTGGATTGCTTGGCTTGTTTTCCATTTCAATATTTATATCTGGATTGCAACCCTCCTTCGCTTTTAACTCATCTCTAAAATAAGCATAAGCAAAATCCCTTGATGATGGTCTATAACTATCAATGTCGTCTTGTCTATCAACACCATCAATGTCACCATTTAAACGAAAGTCAAAATGTTTAGTTTCGTACTTCTCATCTTCGTCAGTTGCGTCATCTTTTTTCATGTAGCCAAAATGAAAGCAACTATCTTTCGCAATAGTATTTACATTTGGATATTTGTCTTGAAGATAATGTGCCATTTTGACATCATCTTTTGGATATTGTCTTTCAACACATTGTTTTGCAAGTTCCCAAGTCGCATTTTGCTTGGCTAAAAAACCTTCCCTCTCTTGGAAAAATTTTTCTTTCTCTTGCGTGTCCTCACTTTCAAGATGTACTCGCAAACGATTTGCGATTTTATTTCTGTACTCTTGGTTTAATCTTATTCTACTCATAGTTTGTCCTTTCTGTTAAAAATAAATTTTTAAACTATTGACAAAGGTAAGTCAAGTAATATATAAGATATTCTGTTAAATAATATGTACAAAAACTATTAATAACAATATAAAGGTGTTTTGCTTGTGGCAGTATAAAAACGCACAAGCAAAACCCAGAAAGAAATGATGATATATGAATAAAAATAAACATTGGGTTCAATGCACATTATGTCATTGTACACCAAAACCGGATGAATGGTCAGCACAAGTAATGGGGGTTTGCATTGATTGTGGATAATATTTGGTTTTACCCAATGTTATTTTTCATTGGGTTAACAATATTATTTTTGTTTGATATTTAGTTTTCAAGCGTCCAAGCTTGAGCCCAGATCCTGTGCCCAGAGATTAAGAGGAATTCCCGCAGGATCTGGGGTCAAGTATATAGGCAAGATATCGATAGCCGAATAAACTGTTGCCTTTCGGATATGCTTGACCAAACTTGAGCCCTGATCCATTGTAGTTCTAAGCAACAGTGAACGCGCGTTGCGCAATGGATCTGGGGTCAAGGACTTTCCATAGGGCCAAATTCGAATTGGTCCTTGGCCACTTTAGAATTATTCTAAAGTAGAAAAAATCAACAAGCCCTCAAGCCCTCAAGCCCTCAAGCCCTCAAGCGGGTGGGCCCGCCCAATAAAGTACAAGAAAAAAATTACTAGTTGACAGGTCCCGGGCTCTGGGATATAATAGGATTAGAAAGAGGTAAACATGTTCGAAAAACCAAAAAAGAAAAAAATAGAATGGCACGGCCAGAAGGTTACAATGCCATTTGATTGTTCAGTATACCTGGACAAGGAAGTTGAAATCGCGAATCGATTCAGTGGTGAAAAAACTAAGATGCCGGGCTATGCAGCCAGCGTCTATGATACCATCATCGGAGCGGAGCGCTTTGGAGCCTGGGACATCGTCCGGGCTGGTCTCGACTGGTTCAAGCAGTACTTTCCCAAGCAATATATGGTGGTCCTTGACTAGATTAAATCTACTAAAATATTTTATCTCGGCGGATGAAGATCTACCGCCGAGCTACGTCAAAAAGTGTAAAAAATTTCTAGAAGAAATAAAACAAAAGAATAAGGCTGCAAGCTCCCAAGCGGGTGGGCCCGCCCATAAAGAATCAGGGTTCAAGCAGCAGGGTTGACAGGCTGCAAGCTGTAGGATAATCTGGGACATATGAATAAAAAAGAAGCTAACAAAATCACCGGAGGACTGAGCGCTCCAGGCAAAATGCCTGAGGGCTCTTATAACCTGCCGGCCAGAGCGTGCCAGACAGGCGCGAAGCTGCGCGAGATCCCTGGGACGCCGTGCTATGGCTGCTATGCCTTCAAAGGTAGATATAATTTTCCAAATGTTAAGGACGCCTTGACCAGGCGCCTGGAATCAATAACACACCTGCACTGGGTCGAAGCAATGGCCACGCTTGTGAAGGGCAAGAAGCACTTCAGGTGGCATGACTCAGGAGACCTGCAGAGCGTGCATCACCTTAAAAAAATTTTTCAAGTCTGCAAGCTCACGCCGGAGACCAGTCACTGGCTCCCGACTCAGGAGCGCAAGCTGTTACAGTTCCTGGATCCAAACATAATTCCAACAAATTTAATTATTAGATTAAGCAATGCAAAAAATGACACGAAGCCCGGCAACGCCTGGACTCATTGGTCCACCGTGGTAACGAAGCCGCGCGCGGGTCATGTCTGCCCGGCCCCCGAACAGGGCAACAACTGCGGCAGCTGCCGTGCATGCTGGTCCAAGGATGTTGAAGAGGTTCAATATAAAATACACTAGATGACATTTGCCTGGTATCACCCAAGTTACTACAAAAAACTTAAGGAGAAGTCTACAAGCCTTCAAGCACAGAGACGCAAGACGACAAGCCACAAGCTGAGGGCTCAAGCCTCAAGCCGGAGTCCACAAGCTCCAGGATCCGGGCGCCAGGGTACAAGCGAACAAGCCCAAGGTCCAGGGCACAAGCAACAAGGATAAAAGTATTTTTTTTATGCTTAATATGAAAAGAAATCTGGTGAGGAGAGAACCTCACAGATTTGGCATTTTTTGACGTTGTCGTTTTTAATTCTACAGTAAAAAAGTTCCCACTAGGA
>Ga0080013_1006048_pt1 | contig 10938 bp, 12 predicted proteins | sample ETNvirenome_6_85_FD_69236 | JGI IMG/M metagenome (GOLD analysis project Ga0080013, IMG submission 69236) | Marine viral communities from the Pacific Ocean - ETNP_6_85 (SPADES assembly) (version 2) | ecosystem: Environmental > Aquatic > Marine > Oceanic | place: Pacific Ocean | collected 2013-06-19
GGTCAGGGCTCACACGGAGCACTGGCAGGAGATCGGCCCACGAGCGGACCAGTCCAAGCAGCAGAGCCTCAGCGGGGTAGCCGAGAGCATGCGTCCCCCGGCTACCGGCCTCCCCGCCACAATCGCCCCCGACGCGCGCGAGATCAGGCCCGAAGACGTGGCCGAGTGGATGACGAGGGCGGATGCGGCGCGGGAGGTGGCGAGGAACACGATCGTTAGTCGGTGGGCGTTCTCGCAGCGGCAGGCGTGGCCGAACAATCCGGGATATGGCGGGCCTGGGTCGAAATGCGGCGACTTCAAAGGGCGCGACGAGTCCCTCGGGTGCGAGCGCACGGCCGAACGCATGCGCCCCCTCGGCCTCCCCGCCGCAATCCTCCCCGATGCCCGCGAGATCACGCCGCCGACGCTGCCGCCCGGGTGCGTGGTCTATGCGGACTTCCCCTACCTGGGCGACGGGACGCAGAAAATCACCGGCTACGGGCACGATCTGACGCTGGAGGACCAGTGCGAACTCGTGCGCCGATGGGATGCGGCAGGGGCAGCCGTGTACGTCTCGGAATGCGTGGACAGGCGCCCGGACTTCGGGGGCAACTTCCGGTGGGCGGTGGATATCACGAGCACGCGGAAGGGCCAGCGGCGCACGTTCTCCACGGAGACCGGCAAAACGGAGTGGGTGACCATGAACCGTGAGCCCGCATGGCGGCCGGCGGTGCAGCAGGGGTTGTTCGGATGAGCGCCCGCCGAGCCATCGCCACCGAATCCGAGCGCGCGATCCTGGCGCTCGCCCTCCGAGATCCGACCGTCGTTGACGAGGCGGGCGCCGTCGGATTGACCGGCGCAGACTTCGGGGACCGACGCCACCGTGCGCTCTGGTCCGGCATGGTCCGCGACCGCGCCGCCGGCATCGGGCCCGACGAGGCGACCGTGCTGGAGCGCCACGAGGCGGATCTAGGAGTCGGGCGCCCATTCCCGGACCTGACCGCCCTGGGCGCCACGGTCCGCGCCCTGACGTCGACCCCGGCGCGGCGTGCCCACTTCGACGCCTACGTCGCCGCGCTCGTCGAGTACCGCGCGCGGCGCGAGCTACTCGGCGCCGCAGACGACGTGCGCAGCCTGCACGCCGACGGGGCTCCGACGACCGAGATCCGCGAGGCGGTCGAGAGCGCCCTGGTTCGGCTCCAGAGCCGTTCGACCGCTTCGGGCGCCTGTCCGGCCGCGGATCTGTTTGCGACGGCTCAGGCGCGGGCTGAGCGGGTCAGAACGGGCGTCGAGGTCGACGACCAGATCCGGACCGGGCTGCCGGCGCTCGACCGGGTCCTGCGCTACCACCCTGGACACCACGCGCTGATGGCGGGGCGCCCGTCGATGGGCAAAACGCAGCTCGCGCTCGGCGTGCTCGCGTCGATCGCCGAGACGACCGGGCCGGCGCTGTTCGTCTCGGTCGAAATGGGGCGCGACTCCCTGGCGCATCGGATCTACTCGTCCTCGATCGCGGGGCTCGGGACGGTCCACGACCGCGAGCTGGACGCCGCCGAGCGGTGGTCGCGCGTGCCGCTGCTCGTCGAGACCGAGGCGAAGACGCTCGCCGAGGTCGTGAGCGCGATCCGGATCGCGAAGGCGCGGCACGGCATCGTCGCCTTCGCCGTCGACTACCTGCAACGGATGACGCTGCCGAAGGCGGACAGCCGCGAGCAGGCGGTGTCGCACGCCTCGGCGACGCTGGCGAACCTCGCGCACAGCACCGGCACGCTCGGGATCGTGCTCAGCCAGCTCAACCGCGGGTTGGAGTCGCGCCCGAACAAGCGGCCGATGATGTCGGACCTCCGCGAGTCCGGCAGCCTGGAGCAGGACGCGGACTCGATCTTGTTCGTCTACCGAGACGCCTACTACAACCCGACGTGCCGCGAGCCGAACAAGGCTGAGCTGATCGTCAGCAAGCAACGCAACGGACGAGCCGGCGTAACCGTGCCTGCGCACTTCGACCCCGGAAACGGTTGGTTCGGCAGCTACGAGGCGCCGGGCGGCGCGGAGGGATGGGACGATGGCGAGTGAATCCTTCGACGGTGGCGCGCTGCTCGCCCGCATCGTCGCCCGCACCCGCCCGCCCGGCGAGCCGATGACGCCCGAGCAGTGGGGGCGATGGGCTGCTCGTCGGTACGCGACCACGATCGAGCTGGCGACCGCGCCGCCCGAGATCAGGAACGCCCCGCCGGTCTGGTCCGAGCCCCGCGGCGAGTACGTGCGCCCGCTGCTCGTCGGATGGCAGCGCCGCGCCGCGTCGAGCCGCAAGCGGTGCGCGCTCGCGCTGTTCGTCCTCGCTGACGAGCGGGTCGACGGCGACGGGTCGCCCTGGCGTCCGCTCGCCGCTCGATGGGCCGCGACGCACGACCGGCTTCCCGGCGACGACGCTCCGATCGACCAGCAGTTCGCCGACGAGGTCGAATCGCTCCGCGGATACGAGCGGGCGGCGGCACGCCTTCGGGAATGATTCGCGATTATTTCCTAATCTTTGTTGCTCTTTGTCGATATTCGACTATTCTTAGTTCGTCAGCAACGAACGAAACGGAGTCGAAAATGACCGTCGCCGCCCTCGCAGCCCAGACCGCCCCCGAGATGCTCTTCACTATGGGTCTGCCCGGCGCCGGCAAGTCGACTTCGCTCGTGACGCTCGGCTACTACGACACGCACACCCCCATCGACCCCGACGCCATCAAGGCGACGCACCCCGACTACGACCCGAAGAACCCGGGCGCCCTGCACGCATGGAGCGCCAACGTCGCCGAGCGCCAGTTTCTGACCGCCTGCGCCTCGGGCGAGGGCAACTTCATCATCGACGGCACCGGGACGAACTCGGACCGCATGATCCGCCGCATGCGGCAGGCCCAGGCGATGGGCTTCCGCTGCACGCTGCTGTATGTCCGCGTCGCCCTCGCGACCGCCATCGAGCGCAACGCCAACCGCGAGCGCGTCGTGCCCGTCGAGATCATCCGGTCGAAGGCCCTGGACATCGCGACCGCGTTCGAGCTGGTCGCCGCCGCCTCCGACGCAGTCATCGTCCACGACAACGACTGAGCCCGCCGCCCCGGGGCAACCCGGGGCAACCCGTCCGGCGCTGAACCGCGTCGCCGATGAGCCCCAAGGAGGGGCGAAACGGGAACCCCCGAGACTCCCTGGAAGGAGCCCACCATGACCCGCACGATCACCATCGACCGCCCCGCCGTCGCCCACGTCGAAGCAGCCCGCCTGCTCGACCAGCGCCAGGATCCCGGCACCCTGCTGCCGACGCGCGTTGACTCGCTGCTCGCGACCGCCCGCCAGATCCAGACCGACCTCGACCCCCAGGACGTCGACCGACCGCTGAGCGAAGGGTTCTTCCGCTACCACGACGGCAAGGCCGCGTTCGCGTGGCGGAACACCGACGGCTCGTTCGAGGCGCCGCAGAGCTTCACCCGGCGCGGGCTGAGGCAGCTCGGCTACCGGGTCCTCGGCGGCGGCGGTACGAAGTACATGGGCACGCTGGCGAACAGCGGCACGCACGGACGGAAGCTCGCCGAGGTCAACTGGAACTTCGGGATGCAGTCGCAGACGCGCCCGACGCTCCTCCGCTCGGTGCAGCTTCCCGGGCAGAAGTACCGCACGATCCGCGCCTCGCTGAGCGGCGGCGGGCGCGGGTACTCGGTCCTCGACAACATCGACTTGATCGAGCTGCTCGCGGACTCCCCCGAGCTGCGCGACCTCCCGATTATCTCGTCGCGCATCGACGCGGACAGCATGCGGATCCGCGGGCTGCTCAACCCCGAGGACGCGGCGCTGTTCGACCCGACGACCGGCAAGGCGCGGAACCCCGGCAACGCGCACATCTGCGGGCTGAACATCCCCGTGGCGATGTGGGAGATCGGCAACGGCGAGGTCGGGAACGGCTCGTCGTGGATCGACTCGGGCATCTACTGGATCGGCTGCCTGAACGGCCTGGGGTCCTACTCGTCGGGTGCGGGCTGGCGCTGGAACCACTCGGGCGGCGCCGACCGCGCCGAGCGCGTCAAGTCCGGCATCATCGGCGCGATCAAGTCGATGCGCATCCAGGCGTCCGGCCAGATCGCCGACTACAAGGCCGCCACCGAGGTCGCCATCGATGACGCCTTCGGGCTGCTCGACGCCTGGGGCGACAACGACTTGACCGAGGCCCAGCGCGACCGAGCCAAGGGCGCGATGATCGACCCGACGAGCTGCCCGAACAGCAAGCTCGCCACGATCATCGACGGCGTGACGCTCGCCGCCCAGCGCGAGTCCGACCCGTCGAGGCAGCGGGACATGGAAAAGTTCGCCGCTCGCCTGCTCCAGAAGGGGATCGAGATGGCGCGCCAGTCCGGCGGTCGGATCGAGATGGCGAGCGCAGCCTAGCTGCTGCGCCCGAATCGACAGACGCCTCGGCTCCGGTCGGGGCGTTTGTCGTTCTGCTGGCGCTAATCGTGCCTTTTTTTGTCGCCCATTGTTGCTTTGTCGGGATATTCGACTATTCTTAACTCGTTGAGTCAATCAACGCCGCTCTCGGAAGGAGCCCACCATGACGACCGCCGACACCGCCCGCGCCATCGCTCAGACCTACCCCGCCGCCCACGTGATCGAGCGGATCAACGCCGAAATCAACCCCGACGTGGTCCGCGCCTGGGCCCTGGGCGACGCCGAGACGAAGGGCCGCAAGACCGTGGCGAAGGCGGCAACCGCCCGCCTCGCCGCGCTGGCCGCCGCCGCCGAAGCCGCCGAGCTGGACGACGCGCCCCTGGCGCTCGACGCCGCCGAGCCGACCCCCGAGCCCGAGCCGACCAACCCGATCAACGCCGCCATCGACGCGCTGTACGACGCCTTCGTCGGAGCCCCCACGGCGGACGCCGGCACGCCCGAAGACTTCGCGACCGGGCCGACGCTGTGCGTCTACTGCGCCGAAAGCGGGTTCGACACGCTCGCGACGTGCGAGGGGCCGGTCATCGTCCAGACGAAGGGCGGCATCTTCGCCAACGGGAACTTCACCGACTACTGCGACGAGTGCGTCGCCGTCGCGAACAGCTACCCCGAGCTGCCGAGCGACGAGCCCGCCGACGAGGCGCCGAAGTCGCTGGCCGAGGCCGTCGTCTGCGCCGCCGTCGACACCGGCCGTCTTGCGGACGTCACCGCCGCGCTCCGGGCCGAGTACAGCGTCGGTTCCGTCGCCGCCGTCGGCATGGTCAACGACGCCGCCAAGGCCGGGCTCGTCGAGCTGGACGCCGGAGCGGTCACGCTGACCGTCGCCGGGCACGTCCTCGCCGTCGAGCGCGGTTGGTGCGACCCGGCCCCCGAGCACATCGCCGAGGAGCAGGGCGGCTGCGACGACTGCGACCCGCGCCCCGCCGACTTCTACGGGCCCGTGATCACGAACGGACCGCAGGCGACTGGCACCGACGCCGTGAGCGACACGGTCGCCCGCGCCGTCGTCGCGCTCGCCGACGAGATGGGCGGCGTCGCCGACCCCGCGCTGGTCGAGCAGGCACAGGCCGCGGTCGCGAAGGCGCCGACGCTGACCGACGCCAAGGCGAAGGTGACCGCGTACATCGCCGCGAAGTCTGACGGCGCCAGCGGCACCGCGCTGGTCTGCATGCTGGAGGACATCGCCGCGATGGTCGCCGAGCTGCCCGACGCGCCCGCGCCGAAGGCCGCCCGCAAGGCGAAGGCCCCGAAGTCCAAGCACGCGAACGGCGCACCGAAGACCTGTATCGTCGACGTGCCCAGAGGCGCGCGGTTCCTCGCGGCCGGCTGCCTCAACGTCCGCGGTGCGGGTCGCGGCTCGACCTTCCGCTGGAAGAACGGCGAGTGGGTTAGGTTCGGCTTCAACGCCTCTCGCATGGTCGAAGTTGTGGGCACGCTCCTGACCCCCGAGCAGCTCGCCTCCCTGCCCGGCGACCTCGCCCAGGCGGTTGCCTGAACGCCCCTCCCCAGCCGGCGGGCCCATCCCGGGCTCGCCGGCCTGACCCCCCGAGCCCCCCGGAAGGAGCCCGACATGGACCGACCCCTGACCCTCCCCGAGCGCCTCGTGCGCTGCCCCCGCTGCGCCGCCGCCGCTGGCGAGCCCTGCCAGTCCGGCGGCGGCGAGACGCCCGCCCTCCCCCACCACAAGCGCGTCGAGGCCGCCCGCCGGGTCGCCCGGAGCCATCGCCGCTGAGCCCACCAGGGCGGCCCGGTTCGCCGGGTCGCCCGCTCTGATCGCGACGGGGCGCCCCGCGATGAGAGCTAACCCCGGGCGCCCGCTCTGGAAGGAGCTAGACCATGACCTCGACCCCCCACACCCGCTACGCGGCCGACCGGCCGCCGCGCGACTACAGCCAGCACACGGACGAGCAGCGGCGGCGCGCGAAGCGCCGAGCGCACGTCGTCAAGGCGATCCTCGATGACCCGCACATGTTCCCGATGCTGACGCCGCTCTCCGAGCTGCACACGATGGACAAGCGCGCGATCACGGCGATCCGGATCGGGCTGATCGAGATCGTCCCGGGCATGCGCAAGGTCCGGAAGGACACCGACCACGAGCACCCAACGATCGTGGCTCACCGGCTCACCGGGGCCGAGACCCGCGCGATCAAGGCGCGGCACTACCGCTCGCCCGGTCCTGGCGACACGCTCGACGCCTACTGCCGCGTCACCCGCTGGCGCGACGATCGCCCGTCGAACGGGGCAGGGCAGCTCGCCCTCGCGGATCTCGCCGAGACGACGCCGGAGCCGCCGCGAGACGCGCCCGAGCCCGTCGCCCCGCCCGTCGCGCCCCCGGACAAGCCCGAGCCCGTCAGCGGGCGGCTCTGCGCCTCCTGGGATGAGGTCGGGGCCCTGCTCGATACGCTCGACTCGATGGCCGCGCCGATCAGCGTCGAGGTCGTGATCACGGGCGCCGTGTCCCTGCGCTTCGACATCGCGAGCCCGACCCCCTAGGCGGGACGATCTTCGTCCCGCGTCCCTGCGAACCTGTGCCCCTTGGAAGGAGCCCGACCATGCCCAGAATCGAAGTCTTGACCAATAGCTGCCTGATGGCGAAGCGGAGGTGCGACGAACGCTTTCGCCTCGCCTATCTGGAGCGGCTGGAGCCGCGCGCCGAACGCCCCGCCCTCGGGATGGGCTCGGCGGTTCACGCTGGGATCGAGCACGGCGATCCGGACGCCGCGGGCGAGTACCTGCGGACCGAGGCCGAAGCGGACTGGCGCATCGCTGAGAGCGACGCGATCGAATTCCGGATCGTCGTCGCCGAGGAGCTGACCCGCGCCGCGCTGGCGTACTGGTCCGGCTGGCCCACGATCCGCGAGGAGGTGTTCGAGATCCCGCTGCGCAACCCCGCGACCGGGGCGCCCTCGACCACGCACCGGCTGTCTGGCAAGTGGGACGGCTTCTGGACGCAGAAGATCATCGGGCGCGGCCCGGGGCTGCCGGCCGAGGTCGCCCCCGCCCTGCTCGAAATCAAGACGACGAGCCGCCTGGGCGAGGACTACATCCGGCGCTTGCAGCTCGAACTCCAGCCGACGCTGTACATGGCCGCCGCGTCCGAATGCTACGGGGTCGAGGTACGGCACGCCGTGTACCGGATCGTCCGCAAGCCTGGGATCAAACCGCGCAAGGGCGAGTCTGACGCCGAGTACGTCGAGCGGTGCGCAGCACGCAAGCCGCTAGCGCCGCTCAAGCGCCGCAAGACCGAGAGCGACGGCGACTACCAGGCGCGCAGCGCGACCCGCGAGGCGGCCCGCGCGCCGCTCAAGCGCAAGATCGCCGAGACGCCCGACGAGTACCGCGCGCGGCTCCGCGCCGACATCGAGAGCCGGCCGAACTGGTACCTCGCCGAGGTGATCGTCACCCGGACCCAGGACCAGATCGACCGCATGCTCGCCGAAGTCTGGGAAGAGCACCGCCGGATCCTGGCGATCGAGCGGGGCGAAATGACGATCCGCAACACCGGGTCCTGCCTCGACTACGGGCGCTGTGATTTCTTCGATCTCTGCACCGGCAACGTCGGCGTCGAGGCGTACCGCGTGCGGGAGCACGCACACCCCGAACTGGAGGACTGACATGGCATCTCGCACCCTTTTGCCCACCGCGCCGCGCACGCCGCGCACCCGCTTCTCGGACTTCGACTGGCTGATCTACGGGGCGCCCGGCGTCGGCAAGACGACGCTCGGGAGCAAGTTCCCGAGCCCGTACTTCTTGGCGACCGAGGACGGCACCAAGGCGATCGAGTCCTGGCGCTCCGACGTCGAGTCGTGGGCCGACTTCCTGGCGCTGACCGAGGCGCTTCGGACCGAGCCACACGACTTCCGCTCGGTCATCGTGGACACCGTCGACCTCCTGTACCCCATGTGTCTCCAGTCGGTCTGCGACGACCTCGGCGTCGCGCACCCGTCAGACGCCGAGTGGGGCAAGGGCTGGCAGACGCTGCGCAACCGCTGGACGAGCGGGATCAACCGCTTGCGCACGAGCAAGCGCGCGGACGGCTCGCCGATGTGCATCGTGTTCGTGAGCCACGAGTCGACGTCCCCGATCCGGATCAAGCGCGGCCGGCAGCTCATCGAGACCGGGCGCTACCACGTCAGCTCGGCGCTCTCCGGCAAGTCGCGCGAGATCCTCCACAGCTCGGTCGACTTCATTCTGCGCGCCGAGATGGACGGCGACGTGCGGCAGCTCAGGACCCAGCCGGGCGAGCACGAGCAGTACGACATCGAGTGCAAGGGTCGGGGGCGCGCTGGCGCCATGCTCCCGCAGCTCGTGCCGATGGATTTCAGCGCGCTCCTGCGCGCCTTCAATGCCAACCTGGGCGCCACGAAGGAGCAGTGAGCATGACCTACTACTACAACGACCCCACTGACGAGTGGGACGAGACCGCCGACGACGAGGTGGGCGGCTACGCCGAGCGCGTCGCCGACGAGATCCCTGACGGTCTCTACGATGCCGAGGTCGTCGACGCCTCGATCTTCCGCGACAAGTCCGGCGTGTGGCGCGTGAGCTGGTGGTTCGCCATCGCGGCGGGCGTCTACTCGGGCAGCCAGATCCAGAAGTTCGAGAGCTTCGACGGGCGCGCACGGTTCCACCGGGCCGACGTGCGCCTCGTCCTGGGTCGCGTCCCGCGCCGCGACGAGCTGCTCGACGTCGAGGCTGGCAGGATGCGCGGTCCGGTGCGCCAGCAGATCGTCGGCGCCGTCGTCACGGTGCGGCAGCGCACGACGACGAAGGGCGATCGCAAGTACGTCGACGTTTACCTGAACTCGCTGGTCCGCCCGTCGCCCCGCCTGGAGACGGGCGAGGACGCCCCCCAGCCGCCGCCAGAGCGCCCCGCCCCCGTCGAGACGACGACCGACAAGCCCGCAGCCCTCCCGACGCGCGAGACGCCGGCTCAGCGCGAGACGCCGCCCGGCAAGGCCGATTGTCCGACGTGCATGGGGGCGGGTTGCGAGAGCTGCGCACCGCTGGCGAACATCCCGTTCTGACCGAACACCGGCGCGGGGCTCCTTCCACCGGGGCCGCCCTCTCGCGCCGGGTCATGTCGGGCGGTCCCTCCCCCTCCCCGGTTCGCCGGGGGGAGGGGAACCCTGCACGCGCCACCGCCACGAAGGCGCAGGGTGGGCAACGTCGGGCACGGATCCGGCGGCTAACGGCGCACACGGAAGGACGGCAGACATGAGGATCCCGATCGACCCCGAAGCCATCGTCAGGCGCATGCTGAGCGACCTGGGCGACCCGCGCCCGCCCGGCAACATCGTGTCGGCGTTCACGCACTCGCCCGCCCTCGCCGTGTTCCATCTCGCCGAGCTGGCGAAGGAGGCGGCTGCGTGGCGAGCGCGAGCCGATCGGGCCGAGGCTGCGTTGATGGCGATCCAGCTTGCAGCCACCGACGACCCCGACGCTGCCGATCTCCTGGCGCTGGAGATCGCCCCGCGAATCGCCGCCTGCGCAGCGCACACCCGCGCGAAGCCGTGAGCACGCGCGAACGGGTCTCCTGCATCCTGTACGACGACCCGCACGGCGACCTGTCCGACGACGCCGTTGGCGCACTGGTCGGCGTCACCGCAACGGCCGTCCAGTACCACCGCTCGCGGCTCGGCGTGGCGACAGCTCAGGCGCGACGACGAGGCGCCCCAGGGGCGCGCGTGGCGCGTTGCGGGTGCGGTCGGGTACGCCTCGCCCAGCCCGACCGGCGCGTCGCGTCCTGCGGCGCGTGCGGGGCTCTCGTGCGGATCACCGTGAACGGCGGCGAGCGATGAGCGCGAAGCTGAGGCGCTAGCGCGTCGCCCCGCAAGCAATCCCGACGCCGACCCCGGCGGCGGCAGCGCCCGCAGCGACTCCGGCGGCGAACGTGCGCGGCTGATTCGACCTGCACACCCCGAGCGCATCGAGTAGCGCCGCCTCGCGCTCGGTGAGCAGCGCGCGATCCGCCCGGATCTGCGCCTCCAGAATGCGCACGACCCCGACGGCTTCGGCCAGCGCGTCAAGGATGCGGCCCAGATCGGCGGCGTGGAGTCCGACAAGGTCCCAGGGGGCCGGCTCGCCTGCGATGAGATCAACAGGCTCCTGCGCGATGATGTCGGGGAGCGTCGGCGCGATGTAGGACGGCACCGGGTCGATGGACGTGGCGATGGGCTTTGTGAGGGCGGGCGCGCAGCCCATCCCACAGCAAACCCACAGGACGGCGGCGGCGAGTGTGGTACGGGCGGGCCTCATCCCCGCAACCGATCCGAAGCCGAGCGCAGCGCCGCACGCCGCGCCTCCTCGTCTTCCGCGGTCTCGGGCGGCTCCGTAGCAGGCCCCGGGTCCTCGGACGCAGCACGCGCCGCCTCAGCGCCCCTGGCGTTCGCCGCTTCGATGCGCTCGGCGTTGATGGCCGACGCCGCCCGGTGGTCCGCCTGCGCGTCCGCGTTGCGACGACGAGCCCTCGCGACC
>Ga0080013_1006050_pt1 | contig 10935 bp, 6 predicted proteins | sample ETNvirenome_6_85_FD_69236 | JGI IMG/M metagenome (GOLD analysis project Ga0080013, IMG submission 69236) | Marine viral communities from the Pacific Ocean - ETNP_6_85 (SPADES assembly) (version 2) | ecosystem: Environmental > Aquatic > Marine > Oceanic | place: Pacific Ocean | collected 2013-06-19
CTTAATGAACAAGATCTAGCAGATATCTGGCAAAACTTACCGCCAACCTCTAACGTAGGCAAGAAGCAGCTCAACTCAAGGTTTGAGAAAGAGGAAAGTTCATTTGAAGTCTCTTATGGGACAGACGAATCGTGGTTCCCATCCGGCCTTCCTACAGACACACGATGGATGGTTTTCAAGGTTAAGCAGCGCGCCGCCTATGACTATTATGAGCAACTTAGAAAATCCTCGCTAGCACAAGGAAAAGCAAATGAATTAGAGCCTCTCGGCGCATTTACCAACCCGACTTACAGCTACAACTGGCCTTATGACTTCTTCTCCTTTGTTGAGTTGGCAAAGACAACTGCCGAGGTTAAGCTAGGGGAAGCCTCCACACCATCTTTGCGTGAACGCGCTCGCGAAGAGGCCGCAGCCGGCCCCGAAAGGGGAATGGAGCGCGCCACAAGCAGCGAGGCTGAAGAAGACGCGACATCCGGAGCGGGTTCGGCCGGCGTCGGGGCATCCCGCAGAAGAGGAGGCGGTTACTTTACTGATTAATAAAAATGGCCATATTTGATTCAAAACAAGAAATATTTGATATAAAACTTACTTTTCATGGTAGAAATAAGCTAGCTAATGGCGTTTTCCGTCCATTTTATTATGCATTTTTCGATGATGGTGTTTTGTATGATGCTGCTTATGCCTCTGGGAGTGATACCCCCAACGGGGGCGCCGATGAGAGAATAAGAACTCAGACTCCATATTTAAAAACTCAAAGTTCTTTATTGGGAAGTGAAGTAAAATTATCAACAGAAAATGTCAATCAAGATGTTGTATCAAAAATAACTTCATATGAAACTGAAAATCTTGTTAAATACCCTCTAGGGAACTCCAAGTTAGGTGAAGTAACCGGTTCATATTTAGATTTTAAAATGCTTGGAGGAAGAGCTTATATAACAAATGTTGCGACCACCGGTTCTCTTTATAAATTTAAAGGAAAAGAAGCCTTTGATTTGAAAGACCCCAAGCTTGAAATAGGAGATCTTAAATTTGTTCCTCGTTTTCGAAATATTCCATCACAAGATTTAACAATACCCCCTCAAAATATAGATCCTGACTCCTCGGTACCTCCATCGGTATCACCAATACTTGAAGATGGGAGGTATATCAATGTTGAGATAGATGATTTACTTTTATTTCTTAGTGAAGAAAAAACAGTTCCAAGTATGAAAAACTTTGATATATCAGTTTATAAAATCAACACAAACAATGAGGGCTCGGAAGAATATGAAGAATTAACTTTTGCGAACCAAACCATAGATTTGGTTGATGAAAATGGTTTCCTGCGCGATCCGGCTGAAGTAAGACAAGCCGGCCGAGCGGAGGTAACTTCGAAGAATGTTGAATATTACTTTAGGATATCAGCTGACGAGGAAATAGACCCATTACTACTTAGTAATAGAGTACCACGAGATGCTATGGGCAACCCAATTATAGACGATCCCCTTATCAAGACATTCAGTGTCGACAGAACCAGAGCAAGATTTGATACTACCAATAAATATGATGGGGATCCCTGCTAATGGAAAAGGTTTTAAGAGGAACTTATCCTAGAATCATTATAGGAAAGATATTAAAAGATAGAGAAACGATTACGATGCCTCTATATCTCAGGGTTCTACGCCCCGGTGCAGAGTTGGGTGATCTGGAGTGGCTCCGAGATCTAGATTTGAAATATTTAAGAGTATTTGGTATCTTTACCGATGAAACATCTACATACAACGCCCTAGAAGAAAGAGAGAATCTTATAAAGGCAGTAGTACATCAAAAGTGGGCCGGTGGGGAGTTCACCACCGACTCAACTAAAACAACTTTTATTGATACAACCTATAAAATAGATAACCCCGGCCGTCCCTCTTATACTGAAGGTAATTTCGACTTCCATAAAATAGGAGAATATTCTATTCATCAAAAAGATGAAGAATTCAATATGGATTACATTATGTGCGGCGCATGCTTGGTAAAGCCACCACGTTTGGGTATAGCTAGGACCGTTCGCGATTTAACAGTGACATATTTCTCTCTTAAAGTTAATAGTGAGTCTTATCCTCTCTTTCTGAGAACGAGAACTGACGGCTTGACAGATGCCGAAAAAAATAAAGTTATATATGTTGATAAAGTTCAAGGTGAAGATTCTTTTTTGACAAAAGTAAATGCTTTTCCTAATGATTTTGGAAAAACACAAATAATTAAGCGCCAAGCGGCCTCTTTCTCTGATCTTTTCCCATCTGTTGTTAATGATGAGCTTTCTTTATCTTATTTTTTCGACTTAAGAAGGTTATTATCTAACGAATCGGAAGCTTTTGCTGCCTTATCGGAGAAATTTCAACAGAAATCCATAGAAAATACAGCAATAATTTCAAACACCCTGTACAAAAGAAGGGTTATCCCGAATTCGGTAGGAACTCTTCCGGACTTCGATCAGAAAAAAGATGAAATTGAAGATCACGCAGAAAATCCACTTCGTTTAAACGATATTTCAGAGGAACTGTCTTTTTTCACAGCAAAACACGATATCAACACATATAGCGAAGAGGTGTTTTTTGGTTATAGAACCCACATGATGCTGAAGAACGGTGTTGTTGTAGCGGTGAATGAGCTTAAAAATAATATAGTAAAAATAGAAGAATTCCGAAGTTTCATGCAGGATATATATTCTAGACCTTATTATTATAGAATTCCAGAAGAGGAGTTCGTTAGATCTAGAATGGAGGAACTAAAAGAGACTCTTAAGAGCGAATTGAAAATAGGCACACCACAGGTTTCTAGATATCTTGTTAATTTATTAAAAGAGTTAACTTTTTCTATAAAAGAATTAGTATCTGAAGATAATATATACGATACGCGCCTTTCTCTACTACAACTTGAGAGAGCAATTAGCTTTGATCCAACACAAGTAACCAATCGAGAAACTTTTAATTTATTTTTCGAGACATATGACAAAGTTAAAGATATTTTAGATAAAATACTAAATGTAACCGGCTATTCTTTACTGGTCGACACCTACAGTAAGACAGGAAAGACTTTGTCGGGTGGGGACAAACAAATAATAAAATATATAAAAGATTTTTCCTATGTATTTGAACCAAAAAGATATTCTCTTAGATATTCTCACATAAAAGATGAGTCGTTTTTGGCAGAAGGGGGAGTAAATATTCCACAAATAAATATTAATACTTTTGCAAATGATCAAATAAGAGAGATACAGAAGTATTTTAGTGATGCGTTTGTAACTACCAATTCGACATTAACACCATTCGAGCGCTCAGCCGGCTATGAGGGCAAAATTAATTTAGACAGAACAAATTTCATAGCACCAAAAATAGTAAAAATAGGCTCCAATCCAATAGTAGATATCAGTTCGTCACGCGACTGGGATACATCCTATTTTCTCAATGCTGTCTTGAATATTCTAATGTATGAAGTTTTTAGTCAATATCCAACTGATGTTGGGGTATTTGATCCGTCAGTGGAAATAGAAAATATTAATGAAAAACTTACTAAAATATTTAACAGCTTATCTTTGCGAGGCTTGTCTCTAGTCGGGGGCCTCCTTCATCTTGATACACTTTTTTATCCGCTAGGTGCGGCAGGGGAAACACCTCCCTCTGCTGAAACTGAAGAACTGGCTGGCGTTTTAGACACCACAGAAGCTGTCGGGGAGGGAAGTAGTCAATTTTCAAGTGTATTTTTAGATATACTTGATAGATACATAGAAACGTACCCTGATGTTTTAAATTCTCTCTCCGAATACAATATTGGCGATCGTACCAGTCAGACCTTGTTGAATAGTTTTATTAACAAAGCTTTGGACAGCGCGCTACCAATTGAACTCCCATTTCCTCTGTACGCGCTATACGAAAATGTTATGCCCTCTTCCGTTCTTTTGCGCGCCTCTGGTTTCGTTAACCAAACTCCATTTATTTGGAATGACAGAAATATATTACAAAATCCTTCTAATATGCCAGTTATTAGATTGAACTTTGCAAATATTAATAAAATTGAAAAATTAGATAATTTTGCCACTTACGGCGATGGTACTCTTAATTTAAAAAAACCTATTTATAAAGAGATAGATTATTCAGAAGATAATTTTCAAAATGATTCTTTGTTAAATTTATTTTGTAGAATGACAACTTATAATTATGGTTTTGAGAACACTGCTTGGTATCTTAATAGTGTCAACAACCTGTTAGCTTTAAGTTCAGAGGCAGAACATTTTATTATGCAAAAAGATAGTTCATTAACTAATAGAAACTTGGTATTCTTAAGGGGCGCAGCTCGCCAAGATCTGCCGGCAACCGTATTGGCTGGCAATGACAATTCCACAGAGACCACCAACGAATTCGCTGGATCCGGAGCCGCTGCAGGGGCGCTATCTGAGGATGATCTAGAAGATGCAGTTGAAAGGTTCAATAACTAACAATGATTTTATCAAAACGACATTTGCATTTCTATTCAACGCCAGATGTAGTTTCTCTTGAAGAGAGACAAGGCGGCCGCTTTTTGCCGGTTATTTCTGTCGACAGTTCTCTTGAGCGAGGCCCAGCGGATGTGCTTAGATATATATTAGGAGCCTATGTACACAAAGTTTCCGCCGCTGTGGGCACATCAGAGACTATACCTAAATTGCAAAACATCCTTGCTGGCCCAACCCCGGAGGAGTTCGAAGGGTTCGTCAGCGCTCACCCCAGAACTGGGATCGTAATACCACCGGCCCTAGGCAGTTATTATCGTATTCCCTTCCGCAGAATTGAAATTTTAAATGAAAGAAATTTAAGTTCAGCAGCAGACATATTAAGTGTAAAGAAAGCTAGAATCAAGGTCAGCGTTGGTGGCATAAACTCTATGCATATTTTTTGGAGTCTTGCCACACTATCAGAATATTTTAAAACTGGAACTCTGGATGGGCCTATAATATCAGGCTTATCAGAGGAGCACGCCACTGTCATATCCACGAACCCAGGATCGGCTCTACGCATGTTGTGCCAAACTGCGACTGAAACTCTAAGAAGCCTAGGTTTAGAGTGGCTTAGGCCCTCTTTTCAGGTAGTTAATGAAGATTTGCCAAGTTTAAGCGACAGCTCTTTTTCCCCAATTTTTGATCAATATACAATAAAGACTTTGTCCCCTGTGTCTGAAACAGATATTAGAAACAACAAGGATGAAGTTAGTACCATGAAGTTTCTTATCGACGAGAGATATAACTATCTCTCTAGGGAATATGAACAAGGCCCCCGGTCCCCGGCTAATAAGGAGTTTGATTTGGTGCCGGAAGAGCTTCTACCCTCTTCGTGCGCCCTATCATACCTTTCTAACTTTTATAGCCTTAAAGAGAATTATCGAGAAGGCGTTTTTAAATCTAGATTTGGTTTCCTGAAAAGGAATTTAACTATTAATGGAAAAATATATGAATTCACTCGTGAGCCCGCGAATGTTGCTATAAACTTAAGCAGGAATTATTTTAAAGGATATGCAAGATATATCAAAAGCAAGTTAGATGAAGAAACTTTGCAAGAATTAAAAGATGAAAAATATTTAAAAAGAAATAAATATATAATAGTTGATCCTACTGTTGTAAAAAATTCTCCAAACAAGAGCCAATTTCCTCTGTACAATCAAATAACTCTAACCGATGAGGGGTATTTCAATGACCAGTCAATAACTAGAGATTTGGTTAATGAGCCTGATGAACATGCCAGTTCTCTTTATCAGCGTTCGATGCTGAGCTTAAGTTCTATTTTCCGTACGATGAACGGAGAAGAAACATTAGAGAGTATGAATGAGAACATTTTCACCATCACCGGCGCCGAAAATGCTTTAAAGAAGTCGGCTTTTTCCGTTCAAGATTCATATGGACAAGAGGATTCTTATATCGGTAATATAAACATCAAAAGCATGTCTTTTGCGACATTTTTGAATTCCCTTTTCCCTAGCACGGTCATAGAGGGGTTTGGAGATCCGGAAATAAGAATTCGTGATAAAGATGAAACTCAAAGAAGCACAACAAGAACTTATTTTTCCAATTTACTAAGAGAAACTACAAACCCATTTAATATAATTACTGATGAAGAACGCGGAAGTTTTGCCACATCCGTTGATGTTTCAGAATTCATCGCTTCATTAACAGAATTAATATCCAAAAAAGCAAGAGAAAATGATTATTCTGTTTTAGATCTTTTAAAAAACAAGAAAGATTATTATGAAACTTTTGCATATAAAATTGTTAAAACAAATTTAAATAATAACAGAACACAAGAATTCTTTGTTATTAATACATCTGATGATATTATCGAATTTATCGATTCTCAAATTAAATATGAACAAGAATATCGTTATGATGTCTATTCTTTTACTTTGGCAATTGGCCACACATATCGCTATTTTAATCCTGTCGATCTTGATTTAAGCGCCACCATTGATGCCGCGTACGATTTCTATACTGATATAGAGATATCACAAAAAATTAGAATACTTGAATTACCCATAGTGTTCGAAAACTCAGCAGTTTTAGACTTACCGCCTATCCAGCCTAATGTTGAGTTCCACCCGGTTAAAGATTCTACTTCTGAAGTGCGAATTCGTCTTTCTACAATGTCGGGCCAGGAGTTGGCAAGACCTTTAAGTATAGAAGCGACCGACGTCGCGGTCTTTAACTTCAATAAAAGATATCAAAAGAGAAATGATGGCCTTATCCGGTTTGGACAAGATGAGTTGCCAATGGCGTTTGAAATATTCAGGATCACTTCCCCCCCGACGTCTTTAAGGGATTTTGCGTCCTCTAAGAGAACAGTTTTGTGCGCCGACGATAAAAAACAAGCAAACGGCGTGCTGTTTGGTGATACGATACAATCAAACTTGGATTATTATTATGTCTTCAGGACACTTGACCACCACGGGAATATTTCAAATCCTACTAATGTATTCAAATTTACTCTCGCTCAAATAGAAGGCGCCCTCCAGCCGCTTTTGGAAACGATACCTATTGCCGATTTGAAACAAAAAACAGATTTAACAAAAGGTTTCCGAAAATTCCTGCAGGTAAGGCCAAGTTTTAGACAGACACAGATGGCCCCCTTACAGTTCAAGAACAAAACATCAAATCAGATATCATCTGTATTTTTTGGTATCGGAAGAGATCTTGGCTTTGAAAGGGCCGTCTTTGCAGCCGGAAGTATAACCGACATACACAACCCCGCGTTAGTGGTGCCAGAAAATAATTCAATATTGAATAACCGTTTTCTTTTTAAGGTAGAATCTAAAACTTCCGGAAAGATACTCTATTTCGAAGTTAACTATACCGATGATCAAACCGGCTTGATATCAGAGCCGGTAGAGGAAATAACTGTTGCGGATGTTGAAGCAGTTGTTGCCCGCCGCCGCGGCCCCAGATCGGAGTTGCAGGTTGTTGGATCCCCCGAAGCTGCCGGTGCAACAGCCTCTGCGCCTCCAACCCGGCTTCCAGGGAATGTTACTAGAGAGCCAATCGAGATACCCCCTCTGGATGAACCCGCCTCGCGAGGCACTGGGCGCCCCACTTCTTGATGCGGCCAATAACTATATATTATGAAAAAGGAATAAATTTACTATAGAACTATTTATTTATAAGGAGTGAAAAATGGCTTTTTTAGACAATTCAGGTGATATAATTTTAGATGCAGTGCTCACCGACGCAGGAAGACGCCGATTGGCGCAGGGCGATGGGAGTTTTAGAATCTCAAAATTTGCTTTTGGTGATGACGAAATTAACTATGGTCTTTATGACAAAAACAATGCTAGCGGTTCAGCATATTATGATTTAGAAATATTGCAAACTCCTATTTTCGAAGCATTTACGAATAATGGATCTTCAATGAAATCGAAAGTACTTACGATTACAAACCCCAATTTATTATATTTGCCGATTATAAAACTAAATGAAAATGCATCTTTCCTCGAACGGCGCGACGCCGGGACGTTTGGTGCGGACACTTACTTAATAGCTTCCGACAAGGCGACCCGCGATGTCGTCGTCACCGCACCTAAGGGTGTTATCTTTGGGGATAGTGATTCGGGCGATGATCCGGACGGAAGTATTATAAGGCTCGATCAGGGCCTAGATACAACATCTATAGATCCCTCTTCCGGACTGCCGGCTGATCTAAGAGAGGATACTTTTGTTGTAGAACTTGATAATAGACTTGGTACGATCGTGGCTAGGGACGACACCGAAGCGACACCATCGAATATCGATGATGATAATATAGCCACATATATATTCTCCCGGGGCGTTAATGAGGAGTTCGTTAAAGACATCGCCAGCACCGCGAACACCGGAATAAACAATTGTATCGCTGGACCTAGGGGAAATAAAATAGTGTTCAGAGTTAAAGCTACAATTGACTTGGCCAATTCAAATTACTATTTTGATTTATTTGGGTCTACCGACGCGGCCGCCACAGTGGGGTCGATGTCGACAACCGCGGTCAAGTTTATTGATTCAATAGTAACTGTATATGGAGCCAGCACTGGTTACAATGTACAAATTCCGATTAGATATTTCAAAAAGTCCTAATAATATAAAAGAGAGTTAAAATGGCAAGCATATTTAAAACATTTTCCGGTGGTGACAAAGCCACAACAACCACCAACCTCCATGAAGCTATTCCGATTACCGGTACTATAGTTTCTGGTACATATAGTGATAATAACATCAAGAATTATTCGCATGCTATGTTTCAGTCAGTATATGATTATCCGTATCTAAGCTCATCTGCGAACCATATATTTGATATCACTATTGGATATTCACCCCGTTCTAGTTATTCATCTTCAGCGAATGTACAAAATGCAAAGAAGATAAATATTTATAATGAGTTTGCTAAAGTCCTCGTCGCTCCGGATGCTACCGGTTCTATACAGGACTTTGATACAGATGGGAATATATCTGGTGGTGGCACAAAGATGACGGAATGCATATTCTTGCCGTTTTCACGCCTTCTTTCGAAAGATGAAATCAAGAAAGGCTCAGTACAGCTAACCTTTCTTACCGGCGGCGCCTGGGGCTCTCCATCCGATGCGTTGACTCTATATGATGCCGGCGCCACAACCGACTACAAAGTCAACTCTCCAGCCGGCGAGTATGGGCTGCTTTATACAAACTCAGCCGGTACCGGAGTTGCTATTGGTCATACTTATTACCAAGCCGGCATTGCAGTTATTAGTGCATCAGCATTTGTAAACTTCGGGGAACCAAACAATACTGCTTTCTCTGTAGAAAATACATTTACCGCTTCTAATATTACCGGCGCCGCCGATGCATTGAGGCACAGAATTCAAAATCTTCAATATAATAATACGACAGAACTAAATTCAACAGTATATTTCTGCCGAGCAGCTGCCAACGAATTCAACTATTCATCGAATCCAACTTATTTAAGTGCATCTCAGGTTGTCCTCAAAAATGAGAGAACTGACACTCCCGCTTCCTACATGACAACTGTTGGGCTATATTCTGATTCAAATGAGCTTCTAGCAGTCGCAAAACTATCAGAGCCCCTAAAGAAAGATCCAACTAACGAGCTAACACTAAGAGTAAGATTGGATTATTAATAATCCATGAAATATTTTACTTTTAAAAATAATGATGTAGTTAACCAGTTTCGTACAGCTCACCCATCATGTTCTTTCTTTGTTAATAATAAAAGAGTTTTTATTAGTAATATATCGAACTCGTCGGCTTTGCTAGGCTCTAATATCAATTCGGTACCGGCCGGCTTCCTTTCACTGTATGAGTTGAACGTCGACCGACCCGCGGCATCTCTTATATACCCCTTTGTAGAAAAAGGATCTTCCCTCAATAGTTTAAGCACCGTATCTCTTTCCACTTTTAATGCTTTTGCATATGGAGACACTATTACAGGCTCTTATCCCTTGTCGGCTAGCATAAGTAGGCATTATTACACGGGCTCTTCTAGACCTTTTATAAGCGCTTTAAAAAATACATGCAATAGAATTTCTTATCTATCTAATAACTATCTATTCTCTTCCTCTTTAGGGGATAAAGCTGCACAAAATATTGCTTTGATAGATATTCCATCTATTTTTGTAGGTGCCAAAGTCAATAAAAAGAGTACAGTCTTGGAGTTTTATGTCACAGGGACATTAACTGGCAAATTAAAAGAAAATAGTAAGGGAGAACTAGTTCAGTTATTGCCCACCGGCGCCAATAGCGGTTCCATCGCCGGCGTGGTTATTAGAGATCTCGGCGCCGTGCTTTTGACTGGCTCCTGGGATGTCACAACAGCCAATATCGACAATTATGATCAATCAGGAGGAACAGAGGAGCCGTTTAAGTGGTATTATTTTATGGCTGGTATCCAAGGGAATGAAGATTACACCAGTACGTCGTTACCCAGCTCATCTTACCAACTACATTTCGAAGGAACTTCGGATATAAATACAAAAATAATGTTTTGTACTGCCCCTCGTGGCGAGCTTAATCATTCTTCCAATCCTACCTTTTTAGATAAGACAACATTTTCTAACTTTTCGTTTAATGGAAAAAGATTTACTGAGCCTAAAAGAACAATAAAGAATATAGCATCTGCGTCTTATCAGACACCAGACGCTCCTTTTGAAAAAGTTACGTACATATCTAAGATAGGTATATACGATGAAGAGCGTAATTTGCTTGGGGTTGCCTCTTTGTCCCGGCCGATCAAAAAGACTGAAGCGAGAGATCTTACCTTCAAACTCAAGCTTGACCTATAGATTATTATATGATATAATATTTAAATGATATTAGGTTTAGATATAAGTACCTCTATAACCGGGGTAACACTAATTAGTTTGGATGGTGAGATCATTTTGTGTGATCACATCGATCTGAGAAAACACAGGAACTTTTTTATAAAA
>Ga0080013_1006052_pt1 | contig 10931 bp, 5 predicted proteins | sample ETNvirenome_6_85_FD_69236 | JGI IMG/M metagenome (GOLD analysis project Ga0080013, IMG submission 69236) | Marine viral communities from the Pacific Ocean - ETNP_6_85 (SPADES assembly) (version 2) | ecosystem: Environmental > Aquatic > Marine > Oceanic | place: Pacific Ocean | collected 2013-06-19
TGAGCAGAACGCCTCCTTCAATAACCTGAAGGGAGAGATGAACGGCGGATTAGATAGGGAGAACCTACCTAATGGGGCGTTTACAAGTGCGTCTTTTCACCAGAAAGCTTTTCAAAAGTACGCCCTTGTTCCAAACGTAAGGCTTCAAAACTCTCAGATTCTTACAGCACACTGGGAGTCTGACCCGGCAGGGCCTAATCAGACACAAGCTATTCGGGCAATTTCTCACAACACCTACGGTGGTGGGTGGAGAACAAACGGTGCCCATTTTATAGAGACAGAGTTTGAAGAGGGAATGCTTCACCTTGAGTTCAACTGCTGGTATTGGGTCTATAACTCTACAGCGGGAGGAAACTTCTTGAAGACGGCGCAGTTCCAGATTCTTCTTGATGGGTCATCGGTCGTTAGAAGTGGTGCTTTGTTTCAGAATGTTGGCCAAGCCCACCTTGTTGCAGACGTTCCAATATCAAAAGGAAGCCATAAGATTGAACTTCAGTGGAGAACCAGTGCTTTTCACGATGTCCCCACTGGCACCAACCCTGTTCTTATTGGTGATCCTGTTTTCTACTATGACGGCGGCCAACTCTTAGCCCTCAATAGGTATCGCTAATGTCTACTGTAAACTCCACAAACGAAGTCCCTGGCGATGTCACAAACGCTGTCTCCGTGAACACCAAGTTCACCAATGTGAACACCGCTTCAGGGGCTATCAATGAAGAGAATGTTCGATCAGAGGGTGTCGATAGACGCAATCTTGCGGGGGCTTCTGATGTTCCCCTTGCCGCTGTAGAGTACACAACGAACAGCATTTCTACTGTGCCCGCAGGGACCGTTTACGCAGCCCAGACGGGGGTGAACTTCTTCCCTATTACTCATGGTGATGGCCTTCTTATTGATATGAATGCTGCCCCTGTAACCATCAAGGATGGCGACCTTGTTCGTATTCACTTCAACATATTCTTGAACAGCATTGATGATGCTCAGTATGGAACCAATGGCCCAGCTGGGCCGAATATCGCCAGTATGGCTCAGAACCCACCAGATGCTATCGGTATGTTGTTCTTTCCAATGTGGAAGATAAACGGTGGAGGGGCCTTTACTGTTCTGCCAAACGAGGCAGACTTCAACTCTGTTATTGTTGCCCCTGCTGGGATTAGAATAAACAACACCACAGACAAAAGTGACTCTGTGGCCTTTGTTTCAATGGAGGGCTACGTCGATGCTGGTAACTGTGTTGCTGCCAGGAATGTCCACGGGTCTTGGAATTACATCCACACTGGCGCTGACGTTACCGTAGAAGAGATTCAACTACACGGTCGTGGCCCTATGGTCTATCAGTATGACGGTGTGTCTCGTGAGTTTCATGCGCCTGTCTGGGGGGCTGGAAGGTATGCTGCGAACTTTCTCGACATCCCCGCTGCTGGTGCCAACTTCGATGTGACCTTATCTAATGGTCAGGTTGGGTTCATGGTTCTGAGGGGAGATTCATAATGCCATACGTTGTACCAAATACCTTTGCTGGTGGTGCTGCTATTAGCGCCCCTGCTCTTCAAGAGAACGTAGACGCGATGCGTGATTACGTTGATGGAAACATCGTAGCTGGTGACATTGCTACAGATGGATGGGTAAAGCCAGAACACATCATGCGCGGCCACTACAACCCAATAGTGAATATGCATTCATTTGCTACGGGCCTGGTGGGAGGAAAGCTTGCCACCAACGATGAATACTCATTCATTGGCAACGGGTACACGGATCGCGGTGGGCCAACGGACCCGGATGCTGCAAACTATCCAGGCACAACGGTAGACTTTTATCTTGCCTCCCCTGCTGATGTGATGATTCAGTTTTCGGCTTATCCGTCAACGCCCTCAATGCCTACAGTGAACTTCAACTATACTTCACGTTTGTTTATTCATTTAGATGAGAACAAACAGAGAGGGACGAGGTGTTGGACAACACAATTCCCAGGTGGTGCCACTGCGAATCTACGCAGGATTTCTCATTATCAAAGCACTTGGTCTGGTTTTTACATTGAGAAGAACGTCCCAGCAGGACAGCATTCAATTACCCTACGCGGCTTCACTCGCGCGAGGTATAGTTTTCTAACAAAGTGGTCAGTAAGCCTTGAGGCTTTCTATAGGTAGGTAGTATGGCGAGTAGATGGACAAGCGCAGCACAAGGGGCTGCCACTGGCGCATCCCTTGGAACGGCGGTAGCGCCAGGACTTGGAACGGCTGTTGGCGGAGGCGTTGGTGCTGTTGCTGGACTTATCGGTGGCGGACCATCGGAGGCCCAACTCCTTGAAGAGAAGCGCATGGCTGAACTTATGCGCAGACAGGAGCTTGGCACCCTTGGCTTAACAGAACAAGAGATGCAAGTAGCTCTTGGCCAAGCACAAGGCGCTATCAGTCAACAGCAGCAGGCCCAGAATGTCCGTGAAGCCGGGCTGTTGGCTCAAGCAGACCTTGGGGCAGGGGCTTTCCACAGGCGTCGAGAGGAGGAAGAATCCCTGAAGCGCAAAGAGATGGAGGCTGCTCGTCAGAAAGTGGTTGAAAGAGACATTGATGAGAAGCGAGCACAAGAAGCGGAGCTTATGACTCTTGCCGGGCTTGCTGAGAAGCGGGCAGAAGGGGAGAGAGAGGCGATGATTGGTGCTCTTGGCTCCCTTGCAACAACCACCGCTGTTGCTGGTCAGCAGGTATGGCAAAGAAACCAGGCTAAAGAGTTGTTGGCAAAACAAACAGAAGACAGAGCGGCAGAGGCTCTTGCTAACTTTGATAAAGCCGTGGCGGGTCAAGACGATGCCGCTGTGGATGCTGCTTTTGCAGCGATTGGCGGAAACTACAAACAAGATATGGCAATGCTTCAGAACGCACAAGCAATCCAGAATCCAGATGGGTTGTACCCAGACTGGAACAGGCATAGTGATGGAACTCCGGTTAGTATCCGTGCGAACAGTATTGTGAAAAGAATTAGGGATAGGCAGGCCGCTGAAGAGGCGGACATGTTGCGTCGGCTTATGGGAGTCCTGTAATGCCGACTAACGCACAAGCATTTTCTGATTACTACGCCAACTCTGTTGTTTCCTACTGGGACACACAACGGGCAGAGGCTCGCGCACTTCTAATCAAAGAAGGCGATGACAACAGGGCCTATATCAAAAGCCTGGAGTCTGCTATTCGGGCTGCTGATGACGATATTCGTGGATGGGTGACTGTCTCTGACACGAGAGAAAGAGCAGAGATGCAGGCTCTTGTTCGTCGTAACAAAGAGGCTCAACGCGAGTCTCGGCGCCGTGCAAAGAACTCTCGTTCAGCACAGAAGGCAGCAGCCAGCGCCCTTAGTAAGCCAGAGGATGCAGCGGCCAAGGCGGCCACAGGACAAGCTGAGACTGGAAGTTCATTAGGTATGTTGTTTCAGGGTTTGGGGGAAGAACAAGTCAACTCGGTTGATGCTGTTGTGAGCGCACTGAGTAGCGGAACAGACCTTGTTCGTGTTCTTGAGCAATACAAATCGGGAAGCCCTAACTCAGGGGCGTCAAAGGATGTGCGAATAGCCCTTGCCCACGGAATCGTTCGGACTGCTGAGTCTGTAAGTCACAGAAAACGCGGCGTGGGACCAAGCGATAAAGTTATTAGGCTTGCCGCTGCTCGTATGGTTGGCCTTGCGGACAATGAGGTAGCAAGGATTGGAACCTACGACGCCCTTCTACAAGAAGAGGTTGGCCGTGCGGCATCAACGGTTCAGGCTGCCAAAAGTTCTGGCGCTGGTGCTGCTGCTGTAGCTGCTGATCTTGAGGCAAGAGGCTGGGATCCCTTTGACTTCCTTCCTGAAATGGAGGTTGACGTTCTTTCTGAGCGTCGTGCGGACCTACAAAAGAAACTTGAAGAGGCTCGTGCCGCCAGGGTTCCAGACCTTGACGCAGCGCTGGAGTCCGAGGTGTTGAAGAGAACAGAGGGCGTTGGCCAGGGCTTGCAGTTTGGAGGGGGATTTCTTGGTGCCATGCAATTCGGAGCACACAACAAAAAGCGTATGGCTGCTGCTGAGGCATCTCTGGCCTCTGCTCAAGGCAAAATGAACAAGCTCAACGCAATGAGTCCTGCTGATAGGAAGATGTATATCGCCACTGCTCGCGGCATGCAGTCGTTTGGAGAGTATGGGTCTAACAGACCAACAGGAGAGGATGAGCTATTGTGGGGATTCGGTGCTCAGGTTGCGACAATGCACAGGGGCGGCGGGTTTGATAACGCACAAGACCTTGTTCAGAACGCAAGAGCTCTTGTTGATGGTACAGAGAAATACAAAAACCTCTCCAAAGAAGAGAGAGAAGTCCTTGTTGACCAAGTGCTGGAGTTCTCCAGCATGCAGCAGCTTGAGGGATTCCGACCCCCAGGACAGGGGGTGATGCACCTTGAAACAGATGAGGCTTATGTCGGAGCCCCCATTGAGGCTATTGATTCTAATGAAAGAAGAAAGGCTGCGAGAAACAGAGGGAAAAACAGAGGCAAGGCGCAGGTTGACATAAAGGAAAGCGGGAAGGCGGCAGCGGTAAAAGTACAAACTGATGCGATTAACGATGTTTCTCATACCCGAGACGCCCTTGCTCTTCTTAAGAGTCTGGACGGGGATGAAAGCCCGAGACTAAAGGAGGCCAGGCGGCTTCTTGCCCAGCGTGAACGGAACCTTAGCCGAATACAGAAAGACCCCAACTCAAGCAGGGCGCGAATATCCGTCGCCCAAGCAGATGTAGATGAAGCCAAGAGGGGGATTGATAGTGTTCGTGAAGAGGCAGCAGCCGCTTCTTACTGGGACAAGGCAAGCACAGGCGGCGGTCGGGGGCAAGATTATGATGAGCTTCTGCGGAAAACAAGGCGTGGAATATCTTCTGCGCATGGAAGCAGGTTAGACCCAGACGCCAAGGCAAGACCGCCAGCACCACCAGCGGGGAGAGTGGGTGGTGGTGGCGCAGACTTTTCAGCGCCAGGAAGGCTGGCCACAGCGGCATTTGAGGCTGGGCTTGGCAGAGACATAACCGTGGAAGACATGGCTATTGCTATCAACAAAGCGATAGCTGCCGGAAAGATTCCAGAATACAGAAGCGCGAGCACCCTTGCTAAAGAGAGTGGAACCTATGGTGGGATGTTCTCTCCAGGTGGGTCGGCATATTCTCCAAGCCCAAGAGAGAAGAGGCTTAGAAAGGCAGAGAGGCTTGCGAAGACAGCCCGTGGGAACCCTTCCGCACAACGCAGGCTTGAAGATGCTGAGTGGAATGAGGACAACAGTCATACTGGAGATGTTTTTCGGAGAACGGGATTGGGAGAGGTTGATCCAGAGGCCATTCTTCTTGAGGCGCTGGATAGATAAATGGCTCAAGGGCTTACCATTACAGAAGAGCAGCGCTCTCAATTGTCGCCAGACATTCTAAGCCTGGTGGACGAGTATGATGAGCGGTTTGGCGCAGGAAATAGCGTAAGCCATAACCTTGTGGCCTCTTTCTTTGAAGAGCAAGCACAGCCAGCACAGGTAACTGTGGCCCCAGACAGAGAGCAGTTAGCACCAGACGCACCACCAAGGGGCCTTGGAACTACTCAGACACAGATTTCCCAAGCTACTGCAAACGCTATTGAAGTAAGAACCAAAGAGATTGCCTTTGAAGAGAGCATCGACTTTACAGAAGCCAGACAGAAGGCCATGAAGGAGATTGGTGAGGTTCGCCAGAGGTTCGAGTCAACCACCGCTGACGGTAAGAGGCATGTTCGTGGCTACACGGAAGAAGACATTCTAACCGCGCCGTCTGCCGCCCGCGCCCTTCTCCGATCAATGGGAACGCAGAGCGTTACTGTTGGCAAAAGACCTGAAGAGCGTGTGGCGGAAGAGACAGGTCTTGAAGAAAAAGAGATAGACGCCCTTAGAAGTAGGATTGTTGTAGACTCCAAGGTCAAGGCAAGAAAGATAGCCAAAGACCAGGGTTTAGAGTGGGGCTCAGACGAGTTTGACAAGGTTGTAGATAGGGAGTTTGCCAAGATAGCAGCTAACGAGTTGAGGCTTTTCTATCGTGACCTTTACAAGATTCAAAAGTCAATCGTTCTAAGTGAAAACAACTTAGACCCATCGGGTGATTTTCCTGAAGACATGAAGTCAGACCTTCTTGTCGAGGCAAGAGATCGGGCTACCGCCTACTATGACTTTGTGACACCCCTTGTGTTCGAGGGGCTTGGACAGGTTCTTGGGCCAAGTGGCGTGCCCCTGGTGCCTAACGTCGAATCTCAAAGCTATCTTAGAGGGCTTATGGAGAGAGAGCGGAAGGGTGGTCGCGGATTGTGGCAGAAGACGAAAGACACAGCGGCCCTCTCTCTTTATAGCAACTATCATAAATTTGACCCAACCACAGGGGAGGTGTCAGAGAGTTGGCTTGGTGCTGGAATAAGAGACATTGGACTCATTCCTCGCATTGTAACTTATCCCGTTATGCGTGCTGTAACTTGGGATATGGACCCAGCCACAGGCAAACCGTTAGACCCAAACGATCCAGCATATAAAATGTCGAGGCTGTTTGATTCGATGATTCCTGACGCACTTCAGGACGGTCTAAAGTTTGTACAGCAGGCAAGCATTATTGGAAACCTTCTACCTATTGGGCAGGGGCATGCGCTTGATAAGCACGCAAACACAGGCTCAGTCATAAGGGACTTGGCTTATTCTCACTCAAAGGGTGAGTTGTTGAGTGAGGACTATGGGAACCTGTCTCACATGCTTGAGATGCAGAGAAGGGGGATGCTCCCAACATGGTATGATGAACTGTCCGGTTTTGGTATTGAGGTTTTCATACCAGGAAAGGTTCTAACCGCCCCACTCAAGCTTGGAAAAACCACACTCGGAGCTACAGCGAAGGGGTTGTCTGGTGTTTCCCGTTCAGCAAAGGCTGACAATGTGGCCGAGGTGTTTGATGCTGTAAGAACGTGGGCCAACTCTTCCGAGTCTCTTGGTGACGCGCTTGTCTTACAAAGACTACAGAAAGAAGTGTACGAAGAAGCAGGTATAAGGCTTACTAAGCCCGCAACCATTCGGGGCGCTGTTGAGGCACCAGACAAGATTGCCGACATGATGAGCGCCGACCTCGCTGCCAAGCTTCTAACTGTTGATAGAGCGGAGGATATCCGTAAGGTGTTTGCTGGAGTCAAAGAGGGAAGCTTTCTTGACCAAGTAATCAACGAGTCTTTCTCTACTCTTGTGGATTTTCGCAACATAAAAAACACGGAGAGAAACTCCAAGCTCTTCAGGAAGAAGATTGCAGACCTGTCTAAGTATAAGCGGGGCCGTGAGTTGATTGCTGAAATGCGTATTGCCGCGGCAGCTAAAAGATTGAGGCCTGGAATACCGGACAAGGTTCTTGCCCAGCGTGTTGTTCAAGGGGTGATGAAGAACCCTATTCGCAGGTTCACGGCAGAGCACATCCCAAACAGTTTTGTGTTTGCTGGTGATAGCCCCTTGATTGTTCGTAAAGAGGTTTGGCTGGCCAACCAGGATAAGATCAACAAGTCTTTGAGCAGCAAGCTTGGCACAGACATCGTTGTAGGAACAACAGTGAAGGGTGGAAAGGAGTCGTTCCTACGATTCAAGAACGGCAAAGAGGTTGCTGACCTTGCGATGAAAGGATTCCAACGCTCAAGCTATGCCCCCGCTTTGGTCAAGGCTATTGATAAGGTCCGAAAAGGGCAGACCATTACTCGCGACCAGTACAATGTGGTTCGTAGTTTGGCTACACGCTCTGTAATTATTGATGAGCTACCTGCTTCCGCCCTGGCTGTCCAGGGTGTTGGGACTGACATTGCTACCAGCACACTCTCAAAGAAGGCGGCTTTGCTTGGTCAGGGCCGCGACCTTACCGTCCACCGCTACATAGAAAGAGCAGTGAAAGGAACGCGCTCATTCTTCAACGGGAAGAGCGACTACTCATACCTTGTTGGAAACCCAGGGAAGAAGGGGTTCTTTAGGCCACAACCAAACCTGTTCGGGAATACACCAGCACCAGAGCTTGCTGAGTGGAACTCTCTTGTTACTGCCAGACTGAACAACGCTGCGGTCAAAGTGGATGAGATGATCATGGAGGCCATTCGCAAGAGTGGGGATGGTGTTAGCGGAATGAATCGTGTGCTGCGCCGTGTAAGCACTGGCGACGAGACTACGGACTACATCAATATATTGAACCTGTTTTATGGTATTGACGGTGGTCTTGAGAAGTGGGTTGGAACAAACAATAATCTTCGCAAGATGTTGAAAGCCGAGGGTCTACCTCCGGTATCAATAGATGGAGTAAAGCAAGCCATTGCAATGGTGAGGAAAAGGGCTGAAGGTAAGTTTGCTTTTGAACTTGAGAAGAGCGTTGTAAAGAAGAAGGCTTGGTACGGAAGGTTGACGGGTGACGATGACCTCAACGCACTGCTGACAGCGCATGTGACTCGGAACATAATGGATGAGATTTATACAGGGGCGGTCAAGTCCTTTGAAGATTTATACCCTGGGTTCCTGGTCAAGACACCATCTAAAGGTGCTGCTGCTGCACGCATAGAGATATTCAAAGACATTGCTAAGACGAATGGTATCGAGCCTGAGCTTGCAGATGAGATGGCTAAGGTGGTTGCCAAGTCGTTCAAGGCAAACGATTCTGACAGGCGATCTATTGCTACAGCCATTGTCGGCGTAATGTTCAGGGATGGTAAGCTTGCCACCCAAGACGATTTAGTACGCATGTACGAGGCGGCTGTTGACCAGAGCGTGACGGGCATCATTGGCCAGTGGAAGGGCGGGTCTATCCACAACATGCGCACAGCCCTAAAAGAGTTTGTTGAGAAGAACCCAGGCTCTCCCACCCTTATGGAACTGGAGAGGGTTCTTGTTCCTGCTTATGTCAAGGCTGTAGCGGGCTTGGACATGAACGATATTCGGGGGATCTTCTCAGGTCTTGGTGTGAAAAGCGCAGCAGGAGAGAGGACGCTCATTGGTGGTGCTCTTGGGCCGCAGAGGTTTGGAGACAATGGTCTACTGTTCTTTGATAGCAGGCTTTCCGATCTTGCTGAGAAGATGGGCAACGTAAATAGCACAGCGAAGATTGAAGAGGCCCTTGGGGCGTTGAGGCACGCTCAACGTGTAAAGGGTGCTGGATTCCTTGACGCCTGGCAAACAACCAGAAGGACAACCATCACTGGTATTCTTGGTGGGTCTATCATGCAGGGAACTCGGTTCCTTGGGTTGAATGCTCTTACCAACTTTATGATTGGAGCCATTACAGTCCCAGGCTACGCTCTGAATATGGCGTTGAAGACTCCTTCCGGTGTTGCCCAGGCTTATGTGAGGGCTTTCAGGAAGACCGGCGGCATCGGAAGACCGGGAGCTTACAACCCATACAAGATGATGTATGCCGGTGACGATACAACCATCATGTTTACCACTGCCAATGGTAAGACCTGGACCAAGCAGATGTTGGACGAGGCAGCCCAAAAGCATTCGCTGAGGTTCTCTCAGGTCACCTTTGAGTTTGGTTTTGATACTTTACAGAATACGATGAGGGCATCTAAGCTTGGGCCAAAGGGGCAGTCTGTTGAGGGCTTGCTTCACATTCCAGGGCAAGGAAGAGTTGGACGCCAACGCTTCTGGGAGTTCTTGAGGCCAGACAAGAAAACTGTTTGGTCCTCTGTTGCTGAAGAGTTGGACAACGTACAAAGAATGAGCGTGTTCTCTGAAGCGCTGAGAGTGGGTATGAAAGAGTCTGATGCTGCCGCCTTAGCGCGGGCATCTCTCTTGGACTACGCCAATGTTGGTGATGGTGCTGTTCGAGCTATCTCTAAGAACATGGCGTTCTTTGCTTTCAGGTACAACATGGCTGTTGAAACTATGTCTGCGTTCTTACGCGACGGTAAAGCTCTAAACAACATGGCTGGAATACTGAACGTCATAAACAACCAGCGCACAGATATGGAAGAGTGGGTTCTTGAGCCCGACTGGATGAAGACCAGGCTGTGGAAGAACTACAACGGCAAGTTTCGTGAGTGGGTGGCGGGATCTCTTGGGCCTGACATTCCTTTCAGTCAGCCTTGGGGCATGATGACCAACTTCTTTGGTTTCCTTATGGACTCTAAATATCGAGAGTCTTTCTCCGGGTCTGAGATTATCAGTGAGGGGTTTCGTGGATTGTTGAGTGATCCAAGATTCCAGGCAATGTTTGATATTGACGCGCTAAAGAGTACAGGCAGCGCCCCTAATGGATACATGCCACCAGCCTACTTGTCTGCTGCTGCTACCTTTGGTCTTGAGGATGAGCTCATTAGCCTGTTCGACCTTGAAAGAGTTCCTGACTCACAAGCAAGACAAGACATTGGGTTTGTGAATGGTAGACAGTATCGGTTTCAGAAGGGTGATGACCTATTGCACTTCAAACTGTTTCAGCTTGGGGCTCTAATCACAGGACAGAAGCGAGCCTTAGAGGACGTTCCAAGAATCCTTGCCAGCATGGGTGTCAAACAAGATGGTATTGAGTGGCGCAAGGAAGCCTTGGGAGGAATGCTCTTTGGTTTCGGTGGTTCAATGGGCTCTTTCAGAGATGCTCCTGCCGCGCTTGATAAGATTGAACAGCAACTCTTCTTAGAGCTTAGAGATATTGGCAAGCGACCATCCACTGATCAGTAGACTTATCCCTTCACCTAAACTATAAATAGACATCACTCGGAGAATCACAATGTACACATCACCCATTTACTCACGGTCCAACGGCAGCGCTACTGGCGTGGGAATCCTCACGGCCTCAGAGGTTACCATGACCGTTCCCCCTCGCGGAGTAATCAAACGAGTCCGAGTAGCCAAGGCTGCTGGAACAGCGACCACTGCTGTAGTCCAGGTTCTTGAAGCAACAGGAGGCACAGCAACAGACGTTG
>Ga0080013_1006053_pt1 | contig 10931 bp, 12 predicted proteins | sample ETNvirenome_6_85_FD_69236 | JGI IMG/M metagenome (GOLD analysis project Ga0080013, IMG submission 69236) | Marine viral communities from the Pacific Ocean - ETNP_6_85 (SPADES assembly) (version 2) | ecosystem: Environmental > Aquatic > Marine > Oceanic | place: Pacific Ocean | collected 2013-06-19
TGCGCTTATCAGACCACGCCATGCAGTAGTCTGCGTCTGCCTGGAAGCCGTCGTCGAGATCAAAGTAGTCTTGACGAGCGGTGAGGGGATTACGTCGGCGCATGATTCTAGTAGTCCTCCACGCCCAAGCTGCCATCAGGTCGCATGGCGCGTTCCCAGCGTTTCGTCCAAGGCCAGACGCGAGAGCGCCCGCTGTAGGCCGCGCCGAAGGCGTAGGCCATGTACACCGGCACACCGTTGCCGATGGCCTGGTAGAGGTTGCGTTCCCACTGCACCTGCGTGGCCGGCGTGCGCCGCCACGTACCGTCCGTGCGACACTCCAGACGACCTTCCCAGCCGCGCGGCATCCGCCACCACTGGGGTGGAATCTTGAAGCCTTGGTGGAAGGCTGCTTCTTCGAGGCTGATGCGGCGGCCGTACCAGCGCGAGGCGCGAGCGCGGTCGGTCGCACAGCCCTTGTACTCCGTACCTGTGATGCATGGAGGGCCGACGTCCGAGCCTTGGCTGAAGGAGCGGTAGGTGCGCTGCTCCACGGCGGCCTCGTCGTAGTTGCCACCAATAATCCGCTGGCGGCCTTGGAAGGGCGTGCGCGTGAACTGGTCAGCGTTCCAGCGCCGGCCCCAAGTGTTCTCCTCGCGTTTGTGCGCCAAGACGTTCTCGACCCACAAAGGCTTGAAGGGGAGTGCCAAGGCCCACGGCGTGAGATCTACCTGCGAAAAGCACCCGATGGGCGCGGCCTTCATCCTCGCCACGCTCCGAGGCGGGCAAGGCGGCGAGGCCCAGACCGCGTTGAACTCGCGCTTGAGGCGACGCACGAAGGCCGGGTCGGTGACGTCTTGAAGTTCACTGTTGCCGCTGCCCACGAACTGGGAGAGGTGGTGCTTGTCGGGGTCCAGCTCGAAGCCGACGCACTCGTGCCCGGCTTGCTCCAAGCCGAGGCGGGCGAGGCCGGCGCCGTCGAAAAGCACGGCGATGCGCAGCTTGCGGGGCTTGGGGAGTTTACGCTTCGGGGGATTGTGATACGGGTGCAGCGACGGCTCGGGCGTATCGTCCATCAGCAATACCATCAGCTTGTAGGTGTAGATGTCGCCCGAGAGACCGAACAGGTCTATGGAGGTGTCCTGTAGGACAAGCTTGTCCATGGCCAAGTCACGCAGTTCACTTGGGTCGATCTGATCTGCCGCATCGTCCGAGATTTCAACGTACAGGTCGTCGGGCAAGTCGCTGCCATCCAAGGTGCGGTTGGCCGTGTTCGCGAACAGGTTGGCCAACTGTCCTTGGTCCTCATAGGTGTACGGCACTTTGATCGTGTGTGGACTCATAATGTTAACCAGCCTTTGAGAACTCCTACGTTGTTTAAAAGACGATCTATCTGATGCGCTGCACGCCTGTTTCCATCATCGGCTTTGTAAGCGAGCGCACTCAGATAGTCCATCTGCGCCACATCCAAAGTCCCCATCTTCATTGGGTGGTGCGCCGCCGCGTTTAACTTGGCTTGACGAAAGGTTTTGATCTGAATCTCGACGGGACGTCCCACTGCTTCCACGATGTAGTGAAGGGCGCGATAGCCGTTCTTGGGCGCATCGTAGTAGTTCTTGATTTGCCTGACATCCATCGTCTCTTCGATAATGTCTCCGATATCGAAGACCTCTGCGTTGGTGTCCACCACCATTGTGGTGCCCGCCAGATCTTTCAGGCTACTCAGAAACTTCTTCTGGAGCTTCCCGAGGATTGAGAAGGGAGATTTGACGCGGGCGTAGATCTTCGACGACGGTGCAATAGCGCGAAGTTCATCCACGACTTGATCTTTGGCGAACACAAACTCTTTACGTGCGTCGATAAGATCGCCCACTTGATCTGATAGGAGCGTTTCTTCAATACCCTCTACATCGGGTGTACGGCGCCAAGGGTGGGGATCGTCTACGTTGGGATACTTATCTGCATCGAAGTCGCCAAAGATTGCAGGGTAATCTGCACGGGTGATATCATCACGAGGCGGAAGCCCTATCGCGGGATTACGCAAAAGCCAGTGCGATACGCCCGCGTGCTTTAGCGTCTTGGACCACGACATGAGGAGCTGCGGCGCACCGCCGCTGTCCCACTGCACCTTCACCCGCTGGTAGGGCGGCTCACCAAGGATGGCCACCACGGTGCCCTCGCCGTAGCTCTTGCCGTTCTGGATCCACTCGACGCGGTCGTTGCGGTTGTACATTAGTCCTCGGTACGTAGGTTTGTGTTGGGGGGATTCCCCCAGATGTAGTAGTCGCTATCCCACGCCACGGGGATCACTTGGGGAGTGGCGATGTTGGAGTCGTAGACGTAGACGTAGGAATGCTCCGTGTGATCTACCGCAGAGTCCCATATCCGCACGACGATTGCCTCGGGGGCCAGAAAGATGCCGTAGCAGGCAGCGCGTGAACCACTCCAAGAAGGCGAAGTTTGGTCCACCCAGATCCAACGAAGACCAACCTCCACGAACCACGACTTGAGCATGTGGGACCACATTTGCACCAACGTGGAGGCCCGCGCACTCATGGCGTCCACAAGTCCCTCGGTCAGATTGCGTAGACCATTGACCGCCAGCGCAGCTTCGTCCATACCGATGCCGACCGTGTACGGTCCAAAAAAGTCACCTTTGCTGTAGTATATGGCGTACTCCTTGGCGTCCTGTAGTAACCGGTTCTTCAATACAGGCGATAGTGCCTGTAGGATACGACCCCAAGTATCATAGCGGTCATAGTGATAGCCGATAAAATCCTCGCGCTCCACACCACGCCTTGAACTCGCTTGGCAATGCCAACCGATGAAATCGGGGTGGTCTTGGGGAGTGTGCATCGGATGTGCTCCTCTAGCCCTTCAGCCGCTTGTACAGCAGCCACCCCAGCCCACTAGCAGCCCCGAGCAACAACAGGTTGGTCAGGCTCCCGCCAGGCGCGCTCGCACCCACACCGCCGAGGCAGCTCTTGTAGCGGTCGCGCAGCGCCATGACACTGTTGACGTACCGCTTGGGCCTTGAAGGGATCACCCGATACTTCGAGTCTCCACGGACGTGGCGGATCATGTTGCCGTAGCCCCAGTGCCCCGCGAGCATCCCCTTGTACTCGGAGCCAAACTTTTTGATCAGCCGCGCCAACGACGCCGCGAAGACCCGGATGTTCGTCTCGGGGTCCAGAAGCTGGCCGGGGCTACTGACGTACTTGGTGTAGTACTTGTAGGGCATCTGCGTCAGGCCGGCGGCACACACCGTGGCGTAGGACAGTGGGTTCTTCTTGCGACAGGACTTGTTGTAGATATCCGGTGTGAAACCGCTCTCGTGCTTGGCGTAGGCCAAGATGAGATATGGATCGACACCAGAGACGGCTCCGTACTTGCGTGCCCAATGGAGATATTTGGGCGCTCTGCCCGCCTGGATTTCTTTGCAGGTCTTGGTTGACATGGAAGCTCCTGAGAGGCTGGAGATCATCCAAGGCTTGAGGTGTTCAGGCCGAGGAGGTAGCCGAGGAATGGATGTGTCCAAGGTGCTACGCACACTCGGGTCGTCCCAGAAGGGGGACTTGTAGGTGGTGATGTACTCAGTCATCGCTCAACCGTGCAGGCATGTCGATCCCTATGGAACCGACATTGTAGCTGTGACACAGCATCCTTCCCGGTTGGGGCTCCGGGGCTTCCCACTCCTCCTTTCCGCCACCGCTTTCCCGCCTGGGTCCCCGTGGGGTGAGGTTGGAGTAGGGTTGAGATCGACCAGTATGCCACAGCTGCCCTAGCCTCGTCTACTTTTTGCCCGCGAGGCGAGCGCCGTGGTCCTGCCCGGCCTTCCGCTCTGTGGTCTTCTTCGCGGCCCTCTTCTTGGCCGTCTTTCTCTTGCTGGGCGACATGGCGTCGGCCTCCTTTGCGGTTCCCCCGTCGAAAACTTTGCTTGGGGTGAGTTGAACACCGCTTTTCTTACGGAAGACTAAATAAGTTCCGATGGCTGCTGGCAACGTGAACCATAACCAGTGCATTTAAATATCCTACCAAAGACCTTCGTGCTGACCGCGATCACGATCAATGAAGTTCACGATTTCACGAACCGTGTTTTCCAGTGTAATAGCCGCTTTGATGTAACCGTTGTAAGTCATCCCTTCAATTACACGCGCATCGCTTTGTTGGCCGCCGCCCCAGCCGCGCCCCATCTTGGGTGGAGTGTGTTGTGCAGCTATCTCACGTAACTCCTTTGCATCGTCCAAAAGCCTTTTTATCCATTTTTCTGATAACATTTTCACTCCCATGGTCCGTGACCAATATCTACCAGCACCTCGGCCAGAAGTCCCCCAGTTTTGTTTTTTTCAACTTTTCAAAGCGCCGGTACGCTGCCAGGCGGAGTATCCACCTGGTGCTAACGGCAGCGTACCAGCAGATTTCCTGCACTTTTCCCAAGTATCCATAACTTCCCGCGTTTCTCCAAGGCTTTGAGGAACGTTTCCGCCTGGGCGTTGACTTGGTAGCCTGTCCAGAGGTCGATGCCGTAGCCCGCCATCAAGCGACACCAGATGTTCAACAAACGGATCCCGACACCCATATTACCCGGCTGCGCCATCAGCATGTACAGAGCTGCCGTGCGCCCGCGCGCATCCTCGTGCAAGATCCCATACACCGCGCCGTCGCCCTTGGCGTCGAAAGTGGCCGCCCCGTCTGTGATCCCCCCCGTCGTGAGGTCTATGTCCATCATGCCGTGTTCCAGCGGCTTGCCCACGTAGACGTTCATCTCGCCCGAGCCCGCTGCGCCCTTGTGCGCTGCACGGATGGTGTAGTCGAAACGACCGTCTACTACTTCGTCCCAGCGGTAGTTGATGTCCGTGTGGTACAGCGGCGCGAACGGTGGGTTGTCGATGCTGACCCAGTCCGCGTCGTTATACTTCATCCCGTCTGCGAGGTTCTTCTTGAACATCTCCCGAAGTTGTCCTGCCGTGTCCTTCAACGGGCTGTGCGCCAAGAGCGCTGGGTTGCGTAGCAGCTCCAGCACCTCCTCCGGGTGCTCGTAGGCCAGCGCCTTGTAGGCCAGGATGCCGGCCGCGTGCGTGAGCTTGTTTTCCTCTGCCCTGCTCTTGCGCTTCTTGGCCTGACCCCTGCGCTTGGCGCCGTAGCCTCTGTAGCGCTCTGCGAGCGCGTCGTCGCCGGCCTTCTTGGCGAGGTTGGCCACGACGTTCGTGGCCGCCGCGATGAGGGTGTGCGACGAGCGGTTGGCCCAGCTGCCACCGCGCTTGCTCTGCTCATTGACGACGTTCGTCTTGAAGTGCCAGCGCACGTTGGGCTCGCCGGGCTCCTTGTAGTTGCCCCAGCGGTCAGGTACGAAGCCGCGCGAGTCAAGCCACGCCTGGAGGATGCGCTTGGCGAGGGCCTTGGTGGGCTTGCGCTTGGAGGTGCGGGCGAGGTCGAGGGGTTGCATAGCTCTACTCCAACATCTCCAGCAGTTTTGCTTCCTCTACTGTCAAAGTGCCGTTACGTTGTGCTCGTATCAGTCGGCTGTAGTCATCGCTGCCCAAGAAGACGTAGATGTGGGGTTCCCCAGCAAGGAGTGCACCGAAGGCTCTGTGGTTGCCGTCGCGGATCTGATAGACCCACTCCCCAAGATCGCCGTCACCGTCTTCAACGGCGAGCGCCATCTCACGCTCCATGAGAGTCTCGAAGACGGCGGGGTCTTCGTCACCCCCCTCGTCCTCGTACTCCCAGCCATACTCCTCGAAGGCTTCCTCTGGATCTACGAGCCACAGGTCCAGCATCTCGTTTCCAGTGGTATAGGCGCGCTCAAGGCCCTCGTCATCACCTCGCTCGTGACCTTGGAGAGACTCTTGTACATCGTCGGGGTCGATCTGCGTGACCTGGGCATAAGGCGCGAAGAAGACAACGCGGTCGCCTTCGACATCTCCTCGCTCGACGCCCTGAACGACGGCAGATAGCTTGTCGGCGTAGAAGATGTTGCCCCAGATGTGCTGTGCGTAGTCGGGGTCCACGCGGAGCATTCGGCCTTCCTCGCCCATCCAAATCACGTTGCGCCCGTGGTAGGCCGTGTAGCCCTGATCTTCAAGCTCCTTGCGAACGGTGCCGTAGGCGCTCTTTGAGTAGAAGTCCTCCAAGTCGCCGTCACCTTGCTCTGCAAGGCTCGTGAGGCTCTCTATATGGCTTGGGTTCCAGCGCGCAGCGCTTGGGTTGCTGTATGGATCGTCTGCAGCTGCCTCGCGCCCTTCTCGCCAGTGCTTCTCCACATCGATCTGCAGGTCTGCGCCCAGCTTGGTGAACCATGCTTGCATCCGCTCGTTTTGATAACCCATGTCCCACGCCAGCATCTCGGCCGCGTCTCGTGGGTTGGTTGCTTCCAGGCCCTCGGCCTCGCTGATCTGCTGCAGCTCGCTGACGTTGGCATATGGCTCCATCAGGTGCCAGTCTTGGTCATGCGTTCTCGGCTTGGGGTTCACAGTCGTGCGCCATGCCTTGCCCATCGTGGTCAACTCCTTCGAGTGTTTGATCTTGCCGCCGAGGTACTCGCGGGCGTATTGCAGCAGCGCACGGGCGAGCCCTTGCCGTCTGTAGTTCTCCTGCGTGTAGACGGTGTCAATGACACCGCTTTGCTTGCCGCGCCAAGGTCTGTTGGCCAAGATCGTCAGACCTGCGGCGGGGGCTCCTTCCAAAAAGTACACGAAGCGAACGTAGCCGCCCCCCTTGTACTTGGGACTCCGGTAGACCGCGACGCCGTCGTGTGGTGGGGGCTCTTCCACCGTCTCTGCGCCATAGCGCTGCCCCGCTTCTCCAGGGGGCGCCAGCAATTCCGGGTACTCGCCGGGCGGCACTTGGTAGGCTTGCTCTTGCGCTCGTCTGGCCTTCGTGGCGGCGTCGCGCTTGGCTTTCATCCCGGCGTCTACCTGCGCCTCTGTGCGATACGCGCGGGGGTCAGGGAAGGTCAGGTTCGGGGCGACCGTGTGCAGCGCTTCCACGGCAGCCTTCCAGGTTTCCTTGCGGCTGCTGCCAGCGCCGTCCTCGTCGAGCGAGATCTCGCCGTCTTGCAAGGCCGTGGCCAACCAAGTGTTGTTCGGGTACAGGTGTACGCTGTAGGCTTCTTGCGGTGAAATCTCCACGCGCCAGTAGAGCGCCCCGCTGTCTGCGAGGGTGCCCTTCCAAGTGCCGTAGGGATTGCGCCGCATCATCTGTTACCTGTAGCTCCCGTCATCCAGGTACGTCCACTTCCCGTCGGGGTAGCGTTGCACCTGCGTGTTCTCTCGATGCGCCGTCAGGTCCGCCGACTCGCGTAGATGATTCTTTGTACGACACCATCCGCAGCTGTAGCAGACCCCAAAGAAGTGGCCGCCGCCGAAGGGGTCGGTCGCGGGACACTCGGGGACCGCGCCGAAAGCTGACACGATCTCACCTCTGTCCTCTTCGACGCTCAGTCGGGTGAGCACGCCTTCGCCGTGGTAGCCGAAGGCCACCGAGAGGGGTACACCTTGCCGCTCCGCAGCAAGGCGACCTTCATACAGATCGTACAGGTATTCGTCCACGGGATTTGGCTGGTTCTTGTACACCTTGCGGTGAATGGTGCCGTCGCGATTGTAACGAATGGAGTTGTCACAGCGGAGGCCCTTGGTGCTGGCGTAGGCAAGACCCGTGCCCTGCTCTTGTGCTGCACGCACGGCGGCGCGGAGCGTGGGGCGCCCGTGCTCGGGGCGGTGCATACTTTCGTCGATGGACATGGAGAAGCACAGGTTGTCCTGGATGGGCAGCGGCGCGAGCATGTCGGGCCGGCGGGTGAAGCCCCAGACGGTGAAGGTCGGGTCTTCGATGAGCGTGGCGATGAGGCGGATCTGCCCCGGCGTCAGGTCCCCGATGCCATTCCAGCGGATGAAGCTCTCCTCGCCAGGTCGGATGTTGCCGCTGTTTTTGTGTGCGGCGTCCACGTAGTGGCGGCACTTGGTTATGATCGCGTCCGCGATCTCATCGACGGTGCTTTGCGGAACGACGAAGTGGTCGCCCTTGCGCGCTCCGAGCCAGCGGAAGGTGTGTCGGTTGCTGCGCATGATGAAGGGCGTCGGACCTTCCACGAAGCGCACACCGTAGCCGTAGCAAATGCGGTCGCAGATCTCGGAGGGTGTACAGGTACCGTCCTGATGCTGTGAGATAGACACGATGGTCTTCTCGTTGTGCGACATCGTCAACCCGCGCGGAGGGAGGTTCGCAGGGAAATCCTCGGCAGGCGCGTGCATCGCTTCCAGGTACTCCGTGGCTCCCTTGGGCGACGTTCCGTGTGACTTGTAGGGGAAGCGTCCCTTGGGCGGTGCTAAGACACGTCCTTGGCTACCAGTGGGGAACATACCTTTGACCGGCTTGGGCCAAGCGTAGTACGGGTCGTGAATTGGCTCGATGGACTGCGCGGGGAAGTGGTCCGTCCGATGTGAGAGGGGCTCGTAGGTAGCCTCCGGGTACAACCCCGGCGGGCCGTAGCTAGGCCCAGGGTTTCGCAACAGGCCCAACTTCGGGTAGCACAGTTTCGTGTTGGTCGCCTTGGCGAAGCCGATACCCCACATGTCCAAGCCCTTGGTGCAGTAGCTCGGGTCGGGCAGCACGTCCTCGTCGTCAGGGTCCGGCCCTCGGTAGCCGAAGATGCGCATGGCCGCCTCGGGGGACGGCTCTGCGGGTGCTTGGTAGTTGCGGCGCAGTTGGCGCCTTCCCTTATATCTCATAACAACTCCTGTTGAAGTGACTAGACAACTTCGAGATCCCAAAGGTTGACGAGCGCCATGTACACGCTGTACATGTCCACACCCACGACGGCGCGCATGGCCCGCTTGAACTTCAGGGGGTCCAAATCTTCCAGCCACCCATCTTCAAAAGGGTTGCCGTAAAGATAGCTGAAAATTTCGTATACGTCCTTTTCGTTCACTGGGCCACTGGCGCCCTCCAGGTGCTCCAGCGCAGGCGCCAGTTCAAGAGCCCACGCAGCCTTTTCGGGGATGTAGGGCAGACCGATGTCGTGCCAGTTGTCCAGCCGAGGGCCTACACCACTCTCAACAAAAAACCGAACTGCTTCTTCGTGGTCCATTTATTCTCCCGTGTAATAGCAGGCCGAAGCCTCGTTTTCGTAGACAACAATCTCGACCAAGGGCAGGTGCTCTCGCAGCTGGTCCCAGAACCAAGCGCACAAGTTCTCCGCCGTGGGGTTGTCCAACCCGTTCACGTCGTTAAGCAGCCGGTGGTCCAGCTGGTCGCAAGCGGCTTGCAGCGCATCCTCGATGTCGTGGAAGTCCACGAGGATGCCCGTGTCGTCCACGAGGCCCGCCACCGTGGCCACGACCTTGTAGTTGTGCCCGTGCATCGCGCGGCACTTGTGGCCCTCCGCGAGCTTGGGCAAAAAGTGGGCGGCCTCGAAGCGGCAAGTCTGTGACAGTCTCATTCTTTTCATGCTGTTACCTCCTGCCTGCACTTTACGCAGTGTCTACCACTTCGTCAAGATAAACGCCTGTTGCCTGTAGCTTGGCGAGGAGCTGTCGTCGCCATATGAGCGCCCATTCCAGACAGTTATTGCACTTGAGGTGCTTGTGCCCAGGGAGTCTGATATTTTCACGTCGAGCCACGAAGCTCCACGCCATGGAGTCTGCGCTGACCAGGCTGTCGGCCACCGCCAGCAGTCCCTGCGTCTTGAAGCCGAAGCCGTGGAGCCAGTAGCCAACGTCGGCCAGCGCCCTGACGATCTCTGCGGCCTCTTTCATCCCCTGCCGCCGGCAGACGGAGCCGAGCCCCACCGGCCCGAACAGGTCAGCGCCCGCGTCCTCGTACATCTCCGCGTGGTGGAAGTAGTCGTCGAGGTGCCAGCCCTGAAGCACGGGTAGCCACGGGATGTCCGGCGCGAGGTGGTTGAGGATGAACCACGAGTCGATGGTTCGGCGTTGGTGCTCGTAGATATCGAGGCCCGTCTTTTCGAGGATGAAGGGTTCGCACATCCAGTCTTGGATGGCCACAAAGTCCGGCGGCTGCCCGATGATATCGAGGAAGCGGTAGAGATCGTCCACGTACTTGGTCGGCTCGATGGTCCAGGTGCCCAGCTTGTCCAGCTGCGAGAAGCCGCCCGAGTCGAGCGCCCAGCGGGCACCTGGAATCCGCCTCGGCGTCCTGCGCTGCGACAGACGAATGTAGCTGATGAAGAGCGGCACCGCTGTGCGCTCCATCCACTCGGTCTGGTGGGTGCCGAGGTAGAAGAGCATCAGTCGTTCCAACCCTCGTCTATCATCTTGCCTGTCAGCCCATCCAAAGGAAACGAGCGTGTGTCGGTAATCACCTGCGGCTCCGCCACCTTCGCGTTGTAGATGTAGACCACCCCCCCGTCCTCGGCGTAGTCCTCGCGCATGGCCAACACGGCCTTTGCCGGCAAGTAGACCTCGTAGCAGTACACGCCGTAGTCCATCGGCTCGTGATCGCTGACCCAAAGGACGCGCGCGTTGTAGCGGGAGCTGAGATACGAGATGGTGGCGTCAAGGCCAGGGTGGTACTCCGCGCCCTCTCCAAGCACACCCGGCCAGCGTGTCTCCAAGTCTCGCTGAATGGTCGAGGGCAGCAACCAGAGCATGTCCACCAACTCTCCAGGGCTGTCGTGGAAGACTTGCTGGAGTGTGACGAGGCGTTGTTCGCTCCAAGGTCGGGTCTGGCAACGCCATCCGATGAAGTCGGGGTTCTGCTCCCGCTTGGCGAAGAAGTCCTTGCGCAGCTCGATGCCGAAGGGTGCGTAGCTGTCGAACAGGGGGTAATCCTCCGGGGGATTCTTTTGCACTGCGTCCTGGCGCGGCTCGTCCGGCGCCACGAGGCCATCGTACTTATCTGTGTGACCCCAGTAGCGGATAAGCACAGGAATGGAAGCGCGCCCGAGCTGCCGGTGAGCCTCTCGGCGGTGGTTTCCCTCGTAGAGCCAGATC
>Ga0080013_1006054_pt1 | contig 10931 bp, 25 predicted proteins | sample ETNvirenome_6_85_FD_69236 | JGI IMG/M metagenome (GOLD analysis project Ga0080013, IMG submission 69236) | Marine viral communities from the Pacific Ocean - ETNP_6_85 (SPADES assembly) (version 2) | ecosystem: Environmental > Aquatic > Marine > Oceanic | place: Pacific Ocean | collected 2013-06-19
GCCTATGGTGATGGGATAGAGTTTGTTTGAGGTAGGGCGCAACAACATTGCATCTGTTTGAGGTAGTCCAGGTGGGCCAATCAGGAAAGAAACAGAAGGCCCGAAATTGCACACAAATTGCACGCAAAAGTAGCGAAGATTGCACGCAATGGTCATCAGAATTGCACATTGACCGGTCATAATGCAGTCTCATTCACAGAGGACATAATCATGATTCAGATTGCAGTAACAAAGGACTTTGGCGAAGGGATCGAAACTCGGATTATCACATACAGCTTTCCGGGTTACTCGGTGCCGGACTCTGCAAATGTTCTGCCGTACGCAGCCCCGGACCAGGAAATCGAGGACTCGTTTGTCGGTGCCTCAATGTTCGGTTGGGATACTCCAGTTGCCGTGCCTGCCCATGAGTGGGTTGCCGGCATGACTGGTGGTTGGGCGACGAAGGACTAAATTCACTGAGCCTGGGCAAGCCTTTAACTGCCCAAGGAGGCCAAATGGCCAAACGTAGCACACAAGAGATACTTGACAGCATACCCACGCCTATTAAGAACCTACTCAGGCGGTCTTTGTATATATCTATAGGCTCGCTTAAAGAAGAACAGCGCGAGAACTGGGAAGCAGACAAGGGCGTAGACGATCTTATAGAATCGTTTACATATATTCATGACAAACTGGGAAAAAGATAATGGAAACGTGCATAACTTGCGGTAGAGGGTTCGAGCCTTGCGATCTGAATGTGGAAACATTTGGAGAATGTGAGGGTTGTTGGGAGACTTGCGTGGAAGAGTACGACGATATCAGTCAGTATTTGCCACCCGGTAGCCCGGTCTGTGTGGGGTGCGACTAATGAATCAGGAGCTTTACGACACGTTGGTTGAATCCCTGCATCTGGCATACTACAACCGAGACATGGAGGCGGTCGGCGATGTTAGATACGACAATGCCTTCAGAGTCTTGGCTGAGACATGGCCCGAGCACCAAAAAATATGGTGGAAGGAAAACCAGGCGAGGTTTCTGCAATAGAGAGGCACAAAGTTAACCAGAATAGACACCTAATCTGCACGGTATCTGCATCTGAGCATGGTATAATCGGTGTTCCAAACAAAGTAAAGGAGTTAATATGAAGTCAACAAGCGAAGAGATGAAAAGAATCCTAGAATCTAAAATGAGTTTGAAATCAGCTAGGGAAGAGATGGAAAGAATCTGGAAAGACGAGCCTACATTCTATACTGCACGTTCCCTGGAGAGTAGGATAAAGGTTCTGGAAGCCAAGGTAGCAGAGCTAGACAGAGTTATCGTGGAGGTTCTACATGAAGCCAACAGTTAGACGGTGGAAAGACGGGTTGTTTGTTGTCGGCCTAAACGAAGGCACAAAAGCAATCCTGACCCTGGAAGAGCTGTCGAGGTTGGCAGCAATGGCAGAGGTTGAGATCAGAGAGTATCTGACAATCATAGAGCATCAACTAGAGGAGCTTCAAGCATGATTAAAGGACAATACCCCAGAAGTGCATATCGTACCGAGCCACCATTAGATGAGCCGGAACCCTACCAAGTCAGGAAGTATATACAGTGGCAGAAAGACCGGGAAGAGTGGGAGAATCTGCACTACGAAGAAGCACTATCTCAGAGTCGCATGGATCAGTCCAGGGATGACGCAATCCTGGAGATGTATGACGAGGGCGCATACTTTGAACCGCAGGAGTATAAATAATGGCACATTCAGATAGAGAACCTATAGAAGATATCACACTATTAAAGGCCTCCCACATGGCCGAAGATATGCACGAAAAGATACTCTTTGGTCTTTGTTGGGATGATGACAGGCATGAAGGCACTGAAATTGAGCAGTTGATATGTATTGCAGCGGATCACCTATCAATGGCACGTCACAACCTTAAACTGGCATACATTAAAGACAGGAGCACTAAATAATGGCACATTTCTACAGCACAACCACAGGCAGAGCAGGCACAGCGACACGTTGCGGAACAAAGGATAGTGGCTTGACCACCACAGCAGCGGGTTGGCCTGGAGCTATCAACGTCTACCTCTCCTATGATGAGAAGGAAGACAAGGATATTTACCTCGTCTATCAGATACCATGGAAGGGTAAAGGTGAGCAGCGACTACTCGCTACTGGGTTCCTTGGAGAATAACAGGGTAGACTCTGGCCCTGACCCGGTACTGTCCGGGTTGGGGTCTGAGTCGGACAAGCGAGAGCGCGTCAGTCTTCGAGGCCTGGATGCTTTGGCCTTCTACGGTAATCCTTTAGTGAGGCGTGACGCTTTGCTTTGTGCTTGTTGTTTTTCGCCACAAAGTTACGCCGCTTGGCGCGGCGCAGTTTTCTATCGTGGTGTTCTTCGTGCATAGTAGTCCTTACTATATATACCTTTCTGCGATAAGCGGATGATTACAAAGGAGAAAAGCAAACGTTGACAAGAAGAGGATTGAGGCGTATAATTATCTCTATTAGTGGAGCCACCTTTTGGCCTCATACTTGGAGACATCTTTATGAAAATAATAAACACCTTACACCGACTAATCAACAAAGCAGAGAACCTGGAACGGAAGATCGCATGGGACATCAAGAAGAGAGGCACCACCCCCATCGAGACGTACAAGAACAGGTGCCTGATGTACGCAGAGAGAGTAAACGACCTGACCAACGTCTCAGAAGAGGCAAAACAAGCAGCGAAAAGGAGAATATTCAACGTGTACTTTAGACTACAAGACTACGCAGGCAGCGAAAGCATAACCCCTGACCGGGAAGAGTACCTCGAAGAACTGTTGCCAGAGTTGGACATGGCGATAGTGGAGGCGTACTCCTCTAACTCCAGGACGGGAGGCATGGGCTTCTCATCCACAACCAACATGATGCTAGTAGAAGGGTTGAAGGCAGCAAAGAACCCTTACTGGTTAGCATCTAACGCAGCCAAGACACAGGCACCAGAGTATGATGGGAAATATGTTTACAAACCCAAGCAAACTATGGTACAATGGAAGGTAGAAATGAAAGATCAGAAAAGGGAGATACTGAATGAGAGACACGTGCACGGACTGCAATGCACCCGCAACGCAGCTAATGCCGATGCCGCTGTGCTCCCTGCACTGGGCCGAGCGTTACAGCAGAGGCCCACTAACTGATGACGAAGGGAACCAACTGCCCTACAAGAAGTCACTACAGCAGATTCTTAAGGAGATGGGATATTGGAAAGAGCAAGACGAATCGGTAGAAGAGTGGCAAGAGCGTTGCAAGAAGCATACCTCAGGCAAGAAGATTGTGAAGCGTATGCCCTGATCGCGCTGATGACAATCGTTTTGAGTTTATATCTATGGGCATGAGTCGTGGACATTGGACGGGTGAGCGGTGGCATCCGGGAAAAGGTAACAGGGTTTCTACGACTCGCACCTCCTTGGCCCTGGCACCATCCACCGCATCCTTAAACTTTAATCGGAGATAGTAAATGAAATACACAAGACATGGACACCGTGGTAATGAGCCGACTGATCGGACACCTACCTATAACTCTTGGAGAAAGGCGCGGGAGAGGGTGTACAATCCCAATGCCAACAACTTCAAGTATTACGGTGCCAAAGGTGTAGAGATGTGCAACAGGTGGGAAAGCTTTGAGAGCTTTCTCGAAGACATGGGTGAGCGGCCTGAAGGTACGACGATAGACCGCATCAATCCCTTTGGTAACTACGAGCCTTACAACTGCCGGTGGTCGTCACCTAAAGTTCAGGCTAACAACAAGCGCAGACGGGCTGCGTGAGTACCTGGAAACACTGTGAGCGCACCATCGCTAGTCTCTTGGGTGGTGTGCGTACAGGTTGCAACGGTGAGTCAAGGCGTGACATCGAGCACCCACGGTGGAGCATCGAGGTCAAGCATAGAAAAAACTTACCGGAATGGTTGCATTCTGCTATGGAACAGGCTATAATAGAAGCTGAACATAGAGTACCGATGGTTGTACTCCATGAGAAACAGATGAAGTACGAAGACTGCTATGTAATAGTGAGGCTTAAACATTTTAAGGAGATCGTTAATGAGCACGAAGAAAGAGTTTCTGACTGAGCTAGTACAGGCTAATGGCCTGGACATAGACGAGGACATATTCCGTATGCCTCTCGGTGGAAAGCAGGTTGCAATCATTACCCGTACTGGTATTGAGAAGATTCAATACAACAACGACATCATAGTGGAGTTCGAGGTTGTCTATGTGTCGCAGGAGTTTACTGTCTTCAAGGCTACGGCTACCAAGGAAGGGTACAACGGTGCCATCCAGACGTTCGGCAGTGCATGGTACGGGCAGGGTGGTAACTGTCGCAGTAACTATGTGGCAGAGATGGCAGAGAAGAGAGCACTGGCTAGAGCGGTGCTAAAGATATCGGGCGCATACAAGTATGGTGTGTTCGGTGAAGATGAATCAGATGACTTCAAAGGAGAAAATTAATATATGGACTTTCCCACAGCATTGGGCAGGGATATATTCAACACCAAGTATTCCCACCATCAGAATGAGACATGGGATGACCGGGTAAAGGTCATCGTCAACTCAGTATGCGGTGACCTGGGTGGCTTGAAGAACTTTCTCCTATCAAAGGATGAGCAGAACCACCTCGTCCACCTCATGTCCTGCTTTAAGTTCATGGCCGGTGGCAGATATAACTGGTACTCTGGGAGGGAGGCACGTTACTTTAACAACTGCTATCTCTTGAGACTGGAAGATGATACCAGAGAGGAGTGGGCTGACCTAGCCAAGCGTTCAATGTCCTGCCTGATGACCGGTGGTGGTGTCGGGGCTGACATCTCTGCGTGTAGACCGGCAGGTCGTGCTCTCAGGCGTACTGGAGGCGTGTCCTCTGGGCCTCTCAGCTTGCTCTATGTGCTCAGTGACACGGGAAGGTATGTCATGCAGGGGGGTAGCAGGAGATCGGCCCTGTACGGGTCAATGGATGCCTCTCACGGGGACATCTGGGACTTCCTACACTGCAAGAACTGGCATGACATGGTAATCGAGGGGGCTTACACTCCTGACGGCAAGCCATTCACCATTGCGGATGCAAAGAGAGCTGACTTCAACTACAAAGCACCGCTTGACATGATGAACATCAGCGTCAACTATGGCGACGACTGGTTGGATGGCAATGACAATGAAGTATTCATGGAGAATTGCAAGCAAGCCCTGATGACAGGTGAGCCAGGGTTCTCGTTTAACTTCGGTGATAAAAGTGGTGAAACCCTGCGTAATGCCTGCACAGAAATAACATCGAGCGATGACAGCGACGTGTGTAATTTAGGCTCGGTTAATATGGCGGCGATAGATACTATAGAGGAGTTCAAGGATACGGTATCGCTCGCATCTAAATTCCTGGTCTGTGGTCTGATTAGGGCGCACCTGCCTTACGAGAAGGTAGAGAAAGTGCGGCAGCAGAACTCTCGTTTGGGTCTCGGCCTGATGGGTATCCACGAATGGTTGCTAAAGCGTGGCTACAGGTACGAGATGAATGATGAACTCAAGAAATGGATGAAGGTATATGAAACAGAAAGCGAGCGATCCGCTAACGAACATTGTGAGCGACTTTATCTCAGTCGTCCTAAAGGATACCGAGCGATTGCACCTACAGGGACTATTAGCCTGCTCGCAGGTACAACCAGTGGAATGGAACCTATCTACGCCACGGGCTACCGCAGACGCTACCTTACGGATGGAACAAGATGGAAGTATCAATATTCATGCGACAATTCAGCTCAGACAATCCAAGACATCTACGGATTCTCCGACGAAGAGATGGATACCAAAGTTGAATCAGCAGTGGACCTCGCAAAAGATGTCGAGCGACGGATAAAGTTTCAGCATGAGCTACAGAAGTACGTTGACCATGCCATTAGTTCTACTGTCAACCTGCCTATGTGGGGAAGTGATTACAATAATCAGGACCATGTGGTAGAGTTCTCCAAGATAATAAGGAAGTATGGCCCTGGTTTAAGAGGCTTGACCTTCTACCCAGATACCTCAAGAGGTGGACAGCCACTTGAAGCTGTGCCGTGGGCAGAGGCGAAGGCAAAGCGTGGGGTTGTCTATGAAGATAACTCTGAGGAGCAGTGCCTTTCTGGAGTGTGCTCAATATGAGGCCACACTACGAGACAGCAGCCGACCAGACGCGAGAAGCGGTAGTGATGAACCAAGTGGTAGCAAATTGGAATCACCCTACTGGTGAGAGAATAACAGACTTCTATAAGATAGAAAACATCTCTTACGGGACAGACTTCTGGATGGAAACAACAGACGGCTTCCAGGTTCTGGAGATTAAGTGCCGGAAAAAGAAGTACCCTTTCTTTCTGGTTGCCATGAAGAAGATCATGACCGCTAGACTTTGGGAGGATGTGGGTATACCGGCACACCTTTGTGTGCACTGGGAGGAAGATGATTCATTGTATGTAGCGAGGCCATTCGGTGAGAACGCAACTCCGCTCACTCCAGAATGGAATGGCCGCACTAAACAGGGCCGGGGAGACAAAGCAGATATGGAACCCCATGCTCGATTCAAACTTACTGACATGAGGAAATTATGAATACCAAAGTATGCAGCAAATGTCGTAAAGAGAAATCTTCAGCAACTGAGTTTTATGTTTATAAGGGGAAACCCCACGGTTGGTGCAAATCCTGCCTGACGGTGACCGGTCTGAACTGGACAAAGTATCGTCAGTTTGTGCAGAAGAACTGGAGCATGACTCGCCAACAGTTTCTTGATATGCCTAAAGCGTTGAGGTCGCAGCGTACCGCTATCGCTAGGAAATACTACAGCGATGCCCCTATTGTTCCTGCCGCCCCAGACCTGCCGGAAGGTAGATCGGCCAGGAGCAGAGGGAAGATGGAGCCACTACCACCCTTGGTGCCTGAAGGTTGGGTGTATATTATATCCAACCCTTCTGTATACCCACCCGTGATGAAGATCGGCAAGACCTTTCCTAATGGTCTTAAAGACAGGTACGGGGAGAGCAAGAGGTGGGGTAGGTCGGACCTTCTCCACAAGGAATGGTTCGGGGATGCTGTGCTCGCAGAGAAAAGGGTTCACCAGACCCTGGCGCAGTACAGGATAAACGAACCTAACGCAGGAGAGGAGTTGTTCGAGGTCTCGTTTGAGACCGCACTGGCTGCAACCAAAGCTCTCAAAACTTTAATGGGAAAAGAACATGGCACTGGAAAAGCACAAGAGATGGAAGAGCAGGCAATATCTGAACTGGATGGCCTCGCTCCCGTGCTCTAACTGTAACAGTCAGGACGAGACTATTGTACCGCACCATCTCAAAGGCCGGTACTCTCCGTACTCGGGAGGCGCAGGGTACAAGGCATCCGACTGGTTGGCTATGCCTCTATGCTATAGGTGCCACACCAAGGTGCATAGTGGTGATATAGACCTGATGGATTTTCAGCTTATGCTCATCTTGAAAACACTTGACAAAGCGTTCAGAGATGGTATAATAATACATGGTAAACACCTTCTATTCGGAGAAGACTTACATGATTAGCGACGAACAGGCAGAGATTGCACACAATGGTCTGGCCGACAGTGATGACAAGTATGGCAGGCTGCAAGGCTATGTGGCAATGGCAACGCACTATATCAAGTTAATCAAGGCGAAGCACTTCCTTGAGGCGACTGGTACAGTAGCGGAGAAAGAGTCTAGGGCTTATTCATCTGAAGACTACATTGAATTCATGAAGAAGCTAGACGAAGCAACGGTATCGTATAGTGTTCTCGACGCACAACGAGCAACTTGGCAGAGAGAGATCGATATCTGGCGCACGATAAGTGCAAACAGACGGAGATAAATATGGAATATGAGCAGAAAGATATGGACGGTGTAGCGTTTGCCAACGATAAGAAGTCTGAGGATTGGCACGCTGATTGGAATGGTCACGCTATGATAGAAGGCACTATGTACTGGGTTAATATGTACGATAATGTCTCTAAAGGTGGTAAGAGCTACAGGAAACTGCGGTTCAAACCCCAGAATGGTGTGGCAGTCTCAACTCCTACAAAGGATAAAGACGACATTCCATGGTAATAAAGTACAAGGATGGCAGAGAGTTCGAACTCGTATTTGACGAGGACGACCACATCTACAAGGTAGACGGCAAGAGGATACACTCCGTCACCAAGGTGTTGGATGCCTGCTTTCCCAAGTACTTGACGACCTGGGCAGTAACTGAAGGTGCTGACTTCTTCAAAGCGTCGCTTGAGCCGTATCGACTAGCACCCACCGAAGAGGTCGGCACATTCATGTTGCCTTCTAAAGTTGTAGACCACATCCACAAGGGCATCATCACAGCTTACAAGATGGTGAGCACTGAGGCTGCACAGGTGGGTACAATGGTACACAACTGGCTGAATGAGGCGATCCAGTGGAAGATGGGAAAGGGAGAGGAACCCGCACTACCTATTAACGAAGAAGCAAAGAACTGTATTCGCGCCTTCAAGAAGTGGGCCTCTGGTCTGGAGATGGAGTGGTTGGCTACTGAGCAGAAGATATACCACCATTCTGATACACCCCACCACTGCTACTGCGGCACGATAGATGCCCTGGTAAGGATAGGTGAGAGAGAATACCTCATCGACTTCAAGACTTCAAAGAAGATATACAAACCCAATCACCTACAGGTAGCAGCATACTCTCACGCTCTTGCCGTGCAGGATGATAAGAAAGCTCCACACGGAATTGTCCTGCGGTTGGACAAGGAGACGGGGGAGTTCCAGGAGAAAGCGTTTAGTGTGGAACCCCACATTGATATGTTCTTCAAGTGCTTGGACCTCAAGGCGTGGAACACCGAGAGAATAAAACATGAGGCGCGATGACAGTATGCTGTGGATGCTTGAGCACCACCTTCAATCTATCCTCACCATCATAGCTATCAACATGAAGCACGACATCCTGGATAAAGAGACGGGTTATTACTTTCTCATGCAGAAAGCAAAGGATTCTGAGATGGTCTGGGAAGAAGAGGTGTGGAAAAAAATAGCCGACACCTTCCTCATCGAGCAAGAGTCGGCCGCTTTGTATACAATTAAATAAGTTCTTCTATCACCCGAGTACCGGTGACATTTTTGGTTGGGATGTACCATAGATTACCCCAATAGTCTTTCTCTTTTGTCATAGCTAGGGTAGTCCAATCTTCATTCTCATCTACGAGGAGGCCATATGTTTTGGTCTCCTTTTTTTCTGGGTTGTACTCTGCCCAACTGGCTTCGGTGTACGAGTCGAGCCACAATACTTCAACTAGCTTTACCATCGTAGTTTATAGGTGAGGAACACCTTCCCATCCGTGTCGTATCTCATGCCAACTCCTTCCTCGTTGGAGGTCCGCACTGAGGTGTAGTCGTTCTGCATATAGACTGTCGCCCCTAACGCTATTGCTATGACACCTACCGCCAGGGCGGCAGAACCATAAGCCTTGGGTACTTCAGCAGCGCGCTGACCACAGAACGTTACTGTCCTGCCATTGCCAGTGCCTACCGCACCCTCCGCACATAGCCTGTCACCCAGTGCCTTGGCTTGTGCGCTCTCGGAGTATAGGGAATACTCGTTAGCCACTACAGGCTTGCCTAACTTCAATGCTTCCTTTAGCATAGCTACTGCCATAGCTGTGTCGGCAACGTAGTCTCCGGTTAGGTGGTCGCCAAACTGTAAGAAGATGTAGTCTGCTTCAGCATAGTAGGATGTGTCACCCTTGAATCCACCCACTCCTGGTGCCAGATGTACTGCTATTGGCTTGTTGGTCCTGCTCTTTGCGTGACGCACCATCTGGTTGACTTCAGCAGAAGAGAACATCTCATCACACTCAAGACACACAACATAGGCTGACGATTCCTTATCGTAGCTATTCACAGTCTTGTCAATGAACGCAAGATGGTTATCCATTGACTCTTTGTGATCACCGTTCTTGGATTCAGGTATAAGCCAGAGCACAGGTTCCAGTCCCTCGGCCCTCAACTCTCTCAGTCTGAAAAGAAAATCCCCATTAGGATCAACCTTTCCACCGGCTAGGTGTCCTCTGGCGGCCCTCACATACATATCTATGTGGGTATCGCCATTGTTTAGTAGCCTGCCCCTGTGATGCTTACGCTCTGCGTCCGACCAACTGTCAGAGAGGTACAACAATGAAGTGCTAGTCTTATCATTCCATATATCACCCAGCAGGAATGATGACCTTACCCCGTGAAGACTATCTGCATAAATAATACTGTTGCAAAAAAACAACAGAAGAAATAAACACCTCACTTATCCTTCTTCTTGAATTGAATCGGACCCGGCAATAACCATGAAAACAACATGGGAACTACCACTATTAATATTAAGGCCCAACCGCCCATTTCTATTACACTACCGAGTAAACTCCAAAAATTATCAGGCGCACAATTATTCATGCATTTCCTCCCCGGAATGTCTAGTATCATATCTGTCACCACACTCCCCACAAAGGCACCTGTCGTGCCGCCCAGTATCGGAGCAGCTACACCCCCACTCAATGCAGTCGCCACAGTAGCAGCGCCCGCCGTCGCTAGGGAGGTGATCCCGGCTTTCTTTATTGTCGTGCATCCTACGAGACTACAGGCTCCGAGGACCACCATCCAGTTAATTGGCCTATAGCGGCTAATACTAAAAAACCGACGATGACAAATAGTATCACCTTTCTCTTTACCGACCATTCCGTTACGTTTTTCCACATATTGTTCTCCTAATAATTCATAATACCTTCGCCACTACAACATTTCCATCTTTGTTTATTTTCAACTCGACCATACGTTCCTCGCAAGTAAACCGAGTCTTCCCAGATGCCGTGTCTTTCCAACCATTTCTTTTTAGGGTGCGCTTCATACCCAAGCATCCAGACATACCCATCTCGACCCACTCTCCAGAATCATTC
>Ga0080013_1006055_pt1 | contig 10929 bp, 20 predicted proteins | sample ETNvirenome_6_85_FD_69236 | JGI IMG/M metagenome (GOLD analysis project Ga0080013, IMG submission 69236) | Marine viral communities from the Pacific Ocean - ETNP_6_85 (SPADES assembly) (version 2) | ecosystem: Environmental > Aquatic > Marine > Oceanic | place: Pacific Ocean | collected 2013-06-19
AAAGATCCTAAAGCTGTACCTGAATTAGGTGTTGGCAAGGATGGATACAAAACAGGTGGCGTTACTATTCAAGCTACAGACCCTTTTGAAACTCAAACAGTAACTGTTAGAGGAACAAAAGCTATGAGAGCAGAAAAAAAACCTGTTAAAGCTAAATGGTACTAGATTATGTGGTTATCGGCAATTAAATTAGCCGTTTCTGCTGGTAGTAAAATTTATGCTAACAAGCAGAAGACGAAAATGGCTATGAGTGAAGCACAACTCATGCACGCTACAAAAATGGCCGAAGGTCAAGAAGCTTACCAAGGAAAACTTTTAGAAGCTCGACAATCGGACTGGAAAGACGAGGCAGTTTTGATAATTTTAAGTTTGCCCGTTTTGGTGCTCGCTTGGGCAGTCATATCGGACGACCCAACAGCGATGGACAAAGTAAAATTGTTCTTCGATATGTTCTCGCAGCTCCCGTCATGGTTCACAAATCTTTGGATCTTGGTAGTGGCTTCGATATATGGTATAAAAGGAACTCAAATTTTTAGAAACGGAGGAAAAAAATGAGACAAAACGGAGTAAGATCAAATGTTAGATTTCCATATGGAAGTTCAGGCATGAAAAAAGGTGGAAAAGTTAAGAAGCAAGGATACAAAGATAGAAAAGATGAATCTATTGCTATGAGAGTAAGAAAAAAAAGAACAGCTAAACAATTAAAAGATGCTAGAGATGAATCATACGGTAAGTTTGGTTCAGCTGCTAAAAAATCTGGAAAGATAAATAGGTAGTAATATGGCAAACACAGGAAGAATGAATCTTGCAGAAGAATTAGGTAGAATTGATTCTGAAAGAATGGATTCAAATAGACGTGCCGAAAAAAATAGAGTTATCCACGAACTAAACGCTGGTTATAAAAAAGGTGGCGAAGTTATGGGCTACAGAGGTGGCGGCAAAGTTAGAGGTTGTGGAAAAGCTATAAAAGGCAAAGGTAGAGCATACGGAAAAAATTCCTAATGGCTGGTGATTGGATACAAAAAGCAATTAAGAAACCAGGATCTTTAAGAAAATCTTTAGGTATTAAAAAAGGTAAAAAGATTCCTGCTAAAAAGTTAGCTGCGGCTGCAAAGAAAAAAGGTAAGATAGGTCAACGTGCTAGATTAGCCGAGACTTTAAAGAAAATGAGAAAAGCGTAAAATTTTAACCACAACAGGATAATGGGCCTGCTAAAAATGATAGATAGATTTTTATACAATTTTTTTTCAAAAATTGATTACATTGTTGAACTAATAGGACAGTTATTTGCACCTCGTTGTAAATGTAAAAGAAAGAAAAAATCCAATAATTAAAATAGAAGGAGAGAAGATGGATGATTTAATATTAATAGATAAACTTAAAAAAAGAATTAACGCTACCGTTCAACAAATTGGAGATTCAATGATGAGTGGTGGGGTTGACAGTATGGAAAAATATAAGTATATGCTTGGACAGGCACACGCCTACCAATTAATTATACAGGAAATCTCTAACCTGCTAAAACCAAAGGAGCAAGAAAATGAGCAAGGAAACGTTATCGACATCGGAAAAGGAAGTACCAAAAATTAAACTTGGACTTCAAGATAAATACGAAGCAGAAAAAAAAGCAGAACCTCACGCAAAAAGATTAGACGAAAACAACATTAAAGATGTAGCTGACCAGTTACCAGAACCGGTTGGATATAGACTTTTAGTTTTACCTTTTACACCAAAAGAAAAAACTAAAGGTGGAATTTTATTTTCCCAAGAACAATTAGACAAAGCTAGAATCGCAACTACTTGTGGCTATGTTTTAAAAATGGGAGATCTTGCATACGCGGATAAAGAAAAATTTAATAAGCCGTGGTGTAAAGTAGGAGATTGGGTAATGTTTGCCAGATATGCTGGTGCGCGTTTACCGATTGAAGGTGGAGAAGTGCGAATATTAAACGATGATGAAGTGTTAGGGACCATTAAAGATCCTGAATCAGTTCTTCATTACATTTAACAACATAGGAAGGAAACTATGCCAGAAGAAGAAAAAAAAGTAGATAATTTAGTTGACGTAGGCGAAGAACAAGGAGCCGAAATTAATTTAGATGATAAAGGTGAACCAGAAAAAGTTGAAGCACCTGCAGAAGAAAAAATAGAAGTAGAAGAAGTACCAGCTACTTCATCAGAGTCTCAAGATAAAAGTTTTGAAAACGAAAGAGAAACTAAACTTGAAGAAAAGGACGAGTTAAAAGAATATAGTGATGGCGTTCAAAAACGTATTGCTAAACTTACTCGTAAAATGAGAGAAGCTGAAAGACAAAGAGAAGAAGCTGTAGCTTATGCTCAATCTGTTAAATATAAAAATGATCAAATGGAAGGAAGAATGTCTAAAATGGACACTTCTTATGTTTCTGAATTTGAAAGTAGAGTTAAGACAGGTCTAGCAGCAGCAAAACTAGCACTTAAAAATGCTATTGAATCCCAAGACGTAGAAGCTCAAATTGCAGCACAACAGCAATTATCAGCTTTAACAATGGATGAAGCTAGAGTTAATTCTTTAAAAGTTGCACAAGAGAACAGACCAAAAGCGCGTGAGAGAGAAGTAAACATTAATCCTCAACAACGAGCACCTCAACAACAAAGTGATCCTAGAGCTGAAGATTGGGCTTCTAGAAACAGTTGGTTTGGTAATGACTCTGCAATGACTTATACTGCCTTTGATATTCATAAAACATTGGTAGAAAAGGAAGGATTTGACCCTCAATCAAACGAATATTATACGGAAGTTGATAAAAGAATAAGACTTGAATTTCCGCATAAATTTGATAAGGTAGAGGACACTTCTACAGAAAGAGCAAGACCTGCTCAAAATGTAGCTTCGGCTAGACGTTCGGCCTCAACAGGACGCAAAAAAACTGTGAAACTCTCGCCATCACAGGTAGCAATTGCTAAAAGATTAGGCGTGCCGCTAGAAGCTTATGCAAAACAACTAAAAATCACGGAAGGAGCATAAAATGAAAAATGAAACAATAAAAACTTCTCGTGCGAGTCAAACTAGAGACAAAATTGAAGTCAAAAAAGTTTGGACTCCACCCAACTCACTTGATGCACCACCAGCGCCAACTGGATATAGACATCAATGGATACGATCCGAAATTCTTGGATCATCAGATGCTAAAAATGTAGCATCATCTTTGAGAGAAGGATGGGAGTTAGTGAGAGCTGACCAATATCCCGAAACTCAATATCCAGAGATGACTGAAGGTAAATACGCTGGAGTTATTGGAGTGGGCGGCCTATTGCTGGCTAGGATACCAGAGGAGATTGCGCTTCAAATCGATGCTTATTATAAAAAGCAAAACGATGCAAAAGAAGAAGCAGTAGAGAACAATCTTATGAAGGAACAGCATCCAAGTATGAAATTCCATAAGGAATCGAATACTCGTGTAACTTTTGGTGGTACAAAGAAAAGTTAATCTTTTAACTATTCCTACCCAACAAAATAAATTAAACCCGTACTGGAGGCCCTTCGGGGCAGGTACATAAAAAGGAAACAAATACTATGGCAAATGCAAGTACAGTAGGTTTTGGGTTAAGAACGACTTCAACTGTTGGAAATACTCCAGCAACTTCTGGTCAATCTAACTACAAAATCAAATCAGGCCTAGGTGTTGGTATCTTCAAAAATAACCCAGTGTCTATTCAAGACGCGGCTGGTGGTCACCAGGGGTATTTACAAGATGCAAGTTTCGCAACAACTGATGATACAGGAGCAGGTGGAGCAGCGTTCGTTAATACAGGACATGCGCCTCTAATCGGTGTGTTTAATGGTGCTTTCTATATAGATAGCGCTACAAGCAAACCAACTTTTGCTAATTCAATTGCAGCAAGCACAACATTTGGAACTGACTATAATACAGGTAGCAGCGACGGAATAGGTTTTGTAAACGATAACCCGCAACAAGAATACGTTATTAAAGCGGATGCAATCGTTACTCAAGCTATGATCGGCGATGCTGGCTATAACACAAACAGCTTTACAGCAGGAGATGCTAAAGACGGTCAATCGACTGTTACTTTAGACATTGGTGGCGGAGCGGATGCTACTCACATGTTTAAACTTGTGAGATCAGCTGACGACCCAGAAAACAATGATCTAGGTGCAGTAGGTGCGAACGTTGTAGTATCGATTGCACAAGCTAGTAACTTGTATAACTAATCGAATAGGAGATAAATAACTATGGCAATATCAAGAGCACAACTAGTTAAAGAACTAGAGCCAGGTTTGAACGCTTTGTTCGGTCTGGAATACAAACAATACGGCGAGCAGTGGACGGCAATTTTCGACACTGAATCATCTGACAGAGCTTTCGAAGAAGAAGTAATGTTAGCTGGTTTTGCAAACGCGGCAGTTAAACCTGAAGGTCAAGGGGTTGGCTACGACGATGCACAAGAAACTTACACAGCTCGTTACACTAACGAAACGATTGCATTAGCATTCGCTATCACAGAAGAAGCTATCGAAGATAACTTGTATGACAGACTTGCGTCTAGATATACAAAAGCTTTAGCAAGATCTATGGCGTCTACTAAAAATATCAAAGGTGCGGCAGTACTAAACAACGCATTTGATTCTACTTATGCTGGTGGAGATGGTAAGGAGCTTTGCGCTACTGACCACCCTACATTAGCTGGTACTGTTTCAAATGAATTGACAACAGCTGCTGAACTTAACGAAACTTCATTAGAGCAAGCATTAATCGACATTGCTGCGCTTACTGATGAAAGAGGCCTAAAAATTGCGGCGCAAGGAGTTAAAATGGTAATTCCTTCAGCTCTTCAATTTACTGCTGACAGACTTATGAATTCTGCTGGTAGAACAGGTACAGCTGATAATGACATCAACGCAATTAAGAACATGGGAATGGTTTCTGGTGGATACACTGTAAACAACTACCTGACTGCTGCGAAAAAATGGTTCATTAAAACTGATGTTCCTAACGGTCTTAAACATTTCAACAGATCACCTATCAAAACTTCAATGGAAGGTGACTTTGATACTGGAAACGTTAGATACAAAGCGAGAGAAAGATATGTTTTTGGATTTTCTGATCCAAGAGGTATCTTTGGTTCAAACGCAACGTAATCAATAATATTTTTGTGGCGGGACATTGTTCCGCCACAATCTTAAAATAAAGGTGGAGAATGAAGAAATTCCTAGTAAAAATAAACGCGTATCAATATGGCACAGAATTTGAAGTTCTGGCTGAAGATAGCGTAGAATCTATTGAAAATTCAATAGTTGACAAAATAGGAGAAAAAGGTGTAAAGTGGGAATATCTTGGAGAAATGAATGATCCCAGGGTAAACAGAATAACCTATGAGGAGGTTGTTGATGGTCAAAGACCTATACAAACAAAAAAGGTCCTTGGAGTTGAAGTGGCAACTGGAGTATGAGCAAGAAGGCAGATATACTCTAGATATGGTCAGAATTGATAACGCTATTAGAGATGTTATCACAGAGATCAAACTCGAAGAATCGAAGATTGCAGATAGGGAAAATGCAATCATTAATGCTGCACCAGCAGTATCAGTAGCTACTTAAAAGCTACTTTTATAAAATCACAACATATACAGAGCCCTCTTGCGCTCTACTTAAATCTACTATATAAACTAATCACTATACAATTAATAATAACTATTAAATGTAGACGCGTATAGTCGACACACCCTAGGTGACTACATTTAAAATATTCTAGGAGGAATATTATGGCAACAACTACATTTTCGGGACCGATAAAAGCGGGAACGATTTCAAACACTACTGGTTCAACTGTCGGTGATAACGTTAAAAACGTTGGATTTGTTAAGATGGCACAAACTGCATCTTGGACACAATCTACAACTTCAGCGGACACTGGAATAGTAATTCCGGCTAATAGCCAAATTACGGAGATCATTGTTAATATTACAACTGCGTGTGACGCAGCTAATATTTCTATGGGTACTACAGCTACATCAACTGAATTGTTTTCTGCTTTAGCAGCAGGAACAGCGGCTAATGTATTTAAATATGGATCTGCCGGTACAGTTACCGATGGTGATGCTTGGGCTGATATAGGTACAAGTGATTTACCAATTTACATTGACTTTTCTGCTGGAACAAGTGGAGTAGGATTTGTAACAGTTGAATATATTCAAAATATAAACAACGCGTAATAAATAATTCAGTGTGGGCTCCGGCCCACACATAAATTTTAAGGAGAACAAATGGGTTCATATTCAAGTGATCAACTAGTAGCATACGCTACTACAGACGGACAAATGGTTCCTACAAGCCAAATGGCTAGATTAACTTCTATTCAAGCTGAAGCAGCTTCTGGATCTAAATTAATATTCAAAAGTGGCGGAACAAGTGGAACAGTAATTGCTACATACGAATTTGGTGACGAAGGTCTACAAATGTATCTTCCAGGTTCTGGAATTCGTTTTGATGAAGGCATTTATTTAGATTTGACAGCTACAGCAAGTGTTACTATAACATTTACGTAGGAGCAAAATTGTGGCTACAATAACTTACACAGTAACCGTAGCATCGGGGACTAATCAATATGGTACCGCTAATAAATTTTATATTAACGGTGAGGTCAGTCCTGTACTCTATTTACAAGAAGGTAATACTTATATCTTCGATCAATCAGATACTTCAAATGCAACAGGTGGATCACAAGTTTTATCTTTTTCTACAAATGCTAATAATTCCCCGGCTGCTGCTTACACAACAGGAGTAACAACAACTGCTGGCTCTGGAGGAGGAGCGGGATCTGCTGGTGCAAAAACTACAATTATTGTAGCACCGGTTAGAACTACCGGCGCACCTTTATTATTTTATTACTCTGCAGTAACTGCAGGGATGGGTAATACTGCACAAACTATTTCACCTACTTCTGAAACTACAGAATTTAATCCACAAATAGATGAAGTTATTGAAGAAGCTTTTGAAAGAACAGGTGTAAGAGGAGTTAGAACAGGATTTCATTTAAGATCTGCAAGACGATCTTTAAATATTATGTTTCAAGAATGGGGCAATAGAGGTGTTCATTTATGGAAAGTAAAACTAGCTAAAGTTCCGTTAGTTGAAGGTCAAGCAGAATATAATTTTGCAGCAGATTCAGAAAATTTTCCTAGTGATATAGATTCAGTATTAGAAGGATACTACAGAAATAATTCTACCACTACTGCACCTGTAGATATAGCACTTACAAAAATTGATAGGTCTGCTTATTCAGCAACACCAAATAAATTAGCTAAAGGCACACCTTCACAATATTATGTAGAAAGAAAATTAAACCCAAGTGTATTTTTATATACAACACCAAGCTCAAGTGTATCAAGTACAACTACACCAAGTAGTTTTCAATTTTGTTTTTATTATTTATCTAAAATTCAAGATGTCGGCGCATATAATAATACTGCCGATGTTGTAAATAGATTCTATCCTTGCATGATGTCAGGACTTGCTTATTATTTAAGTTTAAAATATTCACCAGACAGAAGTCAGGAATTAGAAAGAAGATATGAAAGTGAATTATTAAGAGCACTTGATGCGGACAATCAAGGTACGTCTACTTTCATTTCACCACAAACATTTTATGGAGATGGAGTATAATGGGTAAGTACGCTTCAGGTAAACATGCACTAGCAATTTCTGATAGATCAGGAATGGCATTTCCTTATGATGAAATGGTTAGAGAATGGAATGGATCTTTAGTTCACACTTCAGAGTTTGAAGCAAAACAACCACAGTTAAGTCCGAAACCTGTAGGAAATGATCCACAAGCTTTATACAATCCAAGACCACAACCAGCATCTAAAACAAGTTTAATACTTTTAGGTAATAATCCTTTTACAACTGTTAAAGTCGCTACAAAATACTATATGAATGTTTTTTCACCAGATCATCAAAGAAGTGCCGGCGACATAGTAAGATTTAGAGGAAATCCTCAAGTAACTTCTGCAGGACCTGGCGGTGCTGATGAAGCAGATACAAAAAATTTACAAGCTTTTGCAAACATTCCAACTTTTGATGGTGTGGCTTCAACTGGATTAGGTAGAAGTTCTGGTTTTACAATTTCATTAGGAGAAATAGATTCTGCAGGTAATGTAACGGGAGCAACAACAACGGACCCTTTAACACAACCAATTAATTATTTTTATATAGCTTTAACAGGTTTTGTACTAGCAGGAACAGTAGGTGGTGTATCAGGTGGCGGAGCAAACTGTTCAGCAGGACCAGTAACATTAGGAGTAGTAAACGGATAATGGCATACACTTTAGCAAATTTACAATCAGACATAAGATCATACACAGAAGTTGGCGATAATGTTTTAACTGACGCTATTTTAGAAACACAAATTAAAAACGCTGAAAACAAAATTACAAGAGCAATTGATACAGATCAAAATGTATTTTATGCTACATCTAGTTTAATTGTAGGAAATAGATATGTAACTATACCTTCTGATTTAAGAGCAATTAGATATGTTCAATTAAAAGATGCTGCTGGAAATCAATTTTATTTAGAACAAAGAGACACTAGTTTTATGGCAGAATATTATTCTACACCTGAAACATCTGCTGTAGATATTCCAAAATACTATGCTAATTGGGATGAAACTTATTGGGTAGTAGCCCCTACACCAGATAAAACTTATGATATTACCCTTGCTTATGACAAAGAACCTGTAAGTATAACAAATACAACATTACCCACAGCAGCCCCAGCCGCTACAAATGGAACTTATTTATCAAATAAATATCAAGATTTGCTTTTATACGCTTGTCTAGTAAATGCATATGGATACTTGAAAGGTCCGCAGGATATGTTACAATACTACACAAAAGCATATACAGAAGCTTTAGAATCGTATGCTATCGAACAGATCGGTATCAGACGTAGAGACGAATATCAAGATGGTGAAGTTCGCGCTCAACTTAACGTAAAATCACCATCAAGTAATTAAGGAGATAAAACAATATGGCAAATCTAGTACCTTACAGTTTTGGAGTTGAATTGCTAACTGGAACTCATAATTTTGCAAGCGGAGGAAACTCTTTTAAGATCGCTTTGTATACAGCTATAGGTAGCTATGCTACTAGCTCAACAACGTATCTTACTGCAAGCGAAGTAAGTTCTGGTGGTGGAAGTCAATATACAACTGGCGGAGAAGTATTAGGTTCACAAGCAGTAGCTAATCAAAACGACGTAGCAACAGTTGATTTTGCAGATACAGTTTGGGGATCAGGAACGCCTGCAACTTTTAGTGCAGCTTATGCAGCAATTTATAATGACACTAATGGAGACAAGCTAGTTGTTGTATTAGACTTTGGTGGAACTAAATCTTGTTCTAATGGGACGTTTACAATTACATACCCAAATCCAGCTTCTGGAACACCAGCTGGTTCTGATGCAATTATTAGTATAACTTCGTAATAGGAAAATTAAATGGCGTTGGTTTTAAATGATAGAGTAAAAGAAACTAGTACAACTCAAGGCACAGGAACATTAAATCTTGCTGGAGCTTCAACTGGTTTTGTAACTTTTGTTGCAGGAATAGGTAATAGTAATACAACTTACTATGCTATTCATGAACAAGGAACAAATAACTGGGAAGTTGGGATCGGTACAGTAACTGATGCAACACCTGATACTCTTGCAAGAACTACAGTTTTAAATAACTCTTCAGGTAATACTTCAAAAATTAATTTTAATTCAGGTGGTTCAAGTACATTAGATGTATTTTGTACTTTGCCTGCTGCTAAATCTGTAGTTAAAGACGCAAGCGATAATACTAATTTTGCTGATGATGAAAAAATACAATTAGGAACTGGTAATGATATACAATTATATCATGATGGTGCTAATTCATATTTTACAGGGGGTTCTGTTGGTGCTTTTTACATTAGGGGTGGAACTGCTGGCCAAGGCCCTCTAAACTTAACAGATGCTTCTGGTGGAAATAAATTTTTATCAGGTGTTCAAGGAGGTGCTACTGAAATCTACCACAATGCTACAAACGCAAAAAAATTAGAAACAATAGCAACAGGGGTACAAACAACAGGGACTCTTAATATTAACGCAGAATATGCATTTCCTACCACTGACGGTAATGCTAATCAAATTTTAGAAACAGATGGTTCTGGAGCATTAACATTTGTAGACCCACCATCAGGAGGAGCAACTAACGGATTTGTGATTGCAATGTCGATCGCACTCTAGTATAAGGAAATTATGGCACAGAATTTTAAAAATTACATCACAAGATTAACAGGAACATCAGCAGTAGACGCTTTAGGCGGTGCTACTAACAGTATTGACTGTTTAATTAGTGTGAGAATGGCAAATGTTTTAACAACAACAATCACAGTAGAAGCTTATATTGAAAGAGGTGGCTCTAACTACTATCTAATTAAAAATGCGCCGATCGTAAGTGGCGGATCGCTTGAGCTGATAGACGGAGGAAGTAAAATTGTTCTTGCTTCTGGAGATCAACTGTATGTCAAATCAGATACAGCGTCATCTTTAGATACAGTAGTAGGCGCAGTAGATGATATAAGTTCATAGGAGAATTCATGGCGTATTTAGGAAATAGACCAAAAAATAATTTATTAACCATGAACTCTTCGCAGTATGATGGCGATAATTCAGAAACAGATTTTACACTTACACAAGCCGTAGGAAACGTTAACGAAATTGAAGTTTACGTTGGAAACGTCCGTCAGGATCCGTTTTCAGCTTATTCAGTATCGGGCGGAACAACTTTAGCTTTTACAGCGGCACCCCCAACAGGAACTGGAAACATTTATGTAGTATACCAAGGTAAAGCGGTAGGGACTACTACACCTGGAGAAAATTCAATTGAATACGGAATGATA
>Ga0080013_1006056_pt1 | contig 10927 bp, 15 predicted proteins | sample ETNvirenome_6_85_FD_69236 | JGI IMG/M metagenome (GOLD analysis project Ga0080013, IMG submission 69236) | Marine viral communities from the Pacific Ocean - ETNP_6_85 (SPADES assembly) (version 2) | ecosystem: Environmental > Aquatic > Marine > Oceanic | place: Pacific Ocean | collected 2013-06-19
GTCGGGCGCAAGGTGCTGCTTACGGGCGAGATGATCAAGGCCGCCCGGTACTTCGCCAACCCCCCGCACGAGGAGCACGCGTCACAGGACTTGTACGCCGCCTACCAGGGCGTCAACAACGCGCTCAAGGGTGCCCAGCCGACGCGCACCATGCAGGCGCACGCCGGTCTGCACACATACGCCAACGTCCTCAGAGACGTGCGCGGCAACGCGGGCGACTTCTTCGACCACCCCACCATCGGCGGGGAGGTCGCGGAGGCGAAGTAGTCCCCCCACCACGCAGTAGCAGCGCCCCCAGGTCCCCCAGCCTGGGGGCGCTCTCGTTCAAGGTGCCCTGGGTTCAGCTACGGCGTGCCAGCCCCCAGGGGGTGCCCACCCTGGCTGGTCCCAGGCTTCCTGCGGTCGGTCCAGCGACCAGAAGGTGGGCGAGCCCCCGCACCCCAGGAACACGATGGCGCACGACGGTGCTGGGGCCGGCAGGATGCGGAGTTTCGTGCTGCCCTTCGCCCGCCCGAGGTTCGGGTTCCCCTGGGGGTCCGTGAAGACCACGCGACCCCGGAAGAGATCGACAAAGCTCGCGTAGCGCATGACCTCATCGTGCCACCAGCGCGTGTCCGTCCTGGCGAACGTCAGACAGACGACTTTGCGCCCCGTGAGCGCGGATTGCTCGCGGGCGCGGGTGAGCCATCGCCCGACCTTCCGACCGTAGGGCGGGTTCAGCCAGATGGGGCCGCCAAGCCCGACCCGGAGCGGGTTGTCGTCCCAGGGTGCGGTCAAGGCGTCCTCGTGGACGCCCCCAGGCCCCAGCCAGCGCTCGCACCGGGTGTTCACCGGGGTAGCAGCCGCGTCGAGCGTGAAAGGCCCCCAACGGACGCTCAGGAGGTCGTAGAGGGCACGGGGCGTGCTCCAATCCTGCTTGTCGCTGGAGAAGAGGTGGTCGTGACTCCAGGCGCCGCTCACCACCGCCTCGCAGCCGCGAGCAGGACCCGCCGCGCCCAGGACGAGCACGTCAGACCGTCCCTGGCTGCCGCTTCGCGCACAATCTCGCGTTCGTCGTCGGTCAGCGTGACGCTCAGGAGCTTCTTGCGCGGGCCGCCCGCTGCGCGGTCCATCCCACCCTGCTCCCTGGGGCGTCGTTCACGCCTGGGCGGCTCACGGTCGCGTGACGGGCGAGGCTCACGGGGTCGTAGCGGCTCCAGTTCCGGTTCCTGGCGCTGGTGGCGAGGGGCCTGGGGTCTCCCCCAGCCTCCGAGTTTGTTGAGATCGTTCTTACGACTCATGCGGGGCTCCCTGGATGGTGCTCGTGTACCAACCATCCTAACCTTCACACCGTTGACAGGTGTGGGGCGGTTGTTACACTCGCGGAATGACCACTCCCGACACGCCGACCCCGAAGCCCAAACGTCGCAGTCGCAGGGCGAAGCCGAAGCCCAGCGCGGCAGCGTCCATGCTGATCGAGCCGACCGACCCGCCGCCGCTCGCTCCCCCGAGCCTCGACGACGAGGCCGACCAGTACGAGGCCGACCAGTACGAGGCCGAGGCGGCGATGCTCAACGACCCCTCCGTGGTTTCCTTGGGCGATGCGCCGCCCATCGGAGGCTACACCCCCGGCTACGGCGTGGAGGACAGCCGCACCGCGTCCTGGGCACCGTCCGTGGGGCGTCCCGTCTCCCCGCCGCTGTGGGAGCACGCCGCTGCGATGCCCGAGGTCCAGCAGCTTGCCGTTTGGTTGGAGATCGAGGGGCGCCCCGAGTACATCGGGCGCATCGGTGCCAGGAGCGGGCTCGACGAGTTCGTCAGCAAGTTCCTTCCGGCGCTGGTCCGCGATGGCAGCCCGACGGGCGGGGACTTCATTTGTCGCCCCCTGGACAGCGCTGGACGACCCCACGGTGCCGAGTTCCGCAAGCGCGTGAGCAGCCACCACCCGCTGCTTCGCGGCACCCCTGACCCCACCCTGGCACTCCCCGCACAGCCGTCGGTGCCGTCCATCGTGGAAGAGACGCTCAGGCTCCAGCGGGAAGAGCTTGCGGAAGCTCGCCGCGAAATGAAGGCTGACCGCAACCGCATGGCGGAAGAGCGAGCCGAGGTCGCCGCCGAGCGGGTCGCCCTGGCGAGCAACGCTGCCAGCGGCGTCCAGGCGGTCTCCGAGCGCATGATGGAGGCCGACGCCGCTCGCCAGCGCGAGAGCCTGACGACGCTTACCTCGATCTTCGCCTCGCAGATGCAGATGCAGCAGCAGGCGGCGGAAGAGCGCCAGCGCGAGCACGAGCGGAGCCTGGAGCGGGACGCCAGCCGCCGGGATGCTGCCGACGCCGCCCGCAACGCCGCATGGGAGCGGGAGCGGGAGCGGGAGCGGGAGCGGGGGAAGGAAGCCGAGGCTGAGCGTGACCGTCGCCTGGAGCGCTACAAGACCGACCAAGAGGCCGCGCTCCAGCGCGAGCGCGAGCACGCCGAGCGGATGGTCGGGCTCATGCAGCGAGAGGCCGACTCCGGTGGCCTGGGCGGCGTCACCAAACTGCTCGACACCTTCGGCTTCACGCCCGCCGACGCCCTGGAGGCCGCCAAGAGCTTCCTAGCCGGGAAGGCAGACGGCGGCGGCGAGGGCACCGTCCCCACGCTGATCAAGACGATGGGCGAAGCCTGGGGCAAGACGATGGAGGCCCAGGGCAAGCAGGCCGAGGCTGCGAAGGCAGCCGCCGAGGCCCAGGAGGATCTCGCAGACGAGTACCCGCCGATGCTCCAGGGGCCGCCCCCTGGCTACGACCCCGCCGCCCAGGGCGGCTACCTTCCCGGCCACCCGCCGCAGGAGGGCCAGCAGGGCTACCCACCCCCGCCGATGCAGCCGACGCCTGTGGCGCAGCCGCAAACTCCCGCGTCTCAGCACGTTCCCATGCCTCTCCCGGTGCTCAAGAGGGTCCGCAAAGCCCTGCTCAACCTCTTCATCCGGCTCCGCAGCGAGCCCGAGAGCGAATGGCTGGGTGTGATCACCCTGGGGCTCACCGCGACCCCTGAGAGCATCGAGTACCTCCGCCACGTCTCGATCAGCAGGGCTCTCCGAGAGGTTGGTGCTGACCCGTCGTTCATCGCCCGTTTCCTCACCGTCATCGACTCCAGCGGGCTCGTGCCCGCCGACATTCCCCGGTAGACCCATGCTCAAGATCAACATCGAGGGCGACGAGCCCACTGTCTACGCCGTGCTCGCCGTCCTGGGTGCTCACGCCGCCGCGAGTCTGACCGGCGTCACCCCCGTCATTCCCCAGGTCCACACTCACGCCCCCACTCACGCCCCCACGTCAGGCGTCGGTAGCTCCCTGTGGCTCAAGGGTCGTGAGATTGCCGGTGGCGTCGTGGAGGACTGGCGCATCGGGTGGGATCTTCCCGCCGACGAGCAGCCCGCCCGCGCCGAGATCCTCCCCCCGCTCTCCAAGCTCCCTGGCGCCATGTCCGCGCTCCTGCTCTACCTGACCACCACCGACGATCCCTGGGTCGCCGTGGGCGCGAACGCCGAGCAGGCCGCGCACATCGCACAGGTGGGGAGCGCTCTCCAGCTTCTCCCCGCCCCTGATCCCGTCATCCCCGCCACCTGAGAGACCCATGCCCGCACAGTTCGGCACCCGCTACCTCTGTTCCCTGTCTGGTGTCAGCGCCGACGCTCTCGACGACGACACCACCGCGCTGGTCGGCACCGACGACGACCTCGACGACCTCCCGATCGGCTGGGCTCGCGTCACCGTCGAAGTTCGCCAGGAAAACAACGACTGGCACTTGCTCCAAGCCGCCCGCCAGGGTCTCGTCCACGAGAGCGTGCAGCAGATGGGCGACAACCCCCAGAATCGTCGGCTGGCGGAGATCCTCGTGGATGGACAGCTTGGGGGTGCCCTGGAGGCGACCCCGCGCTTCCTGACCGTGCGTGAAGAGATCACCGTCGCCGCCGAGTACGTGGCTCACGCCCTGGTCGCCCTGGGCGTCGAGGACGAGGATGGCGACGAGGACTCGATCTCGGAGCCCGCTCCCGAGCCCGCTCCCGAGCCCGCTCCCGAGCCCGCTCCCGAGCCCGCTCCCGCTCCCGCTCCCGCTACTTGAGCGAGCGCCTCGACTTCCGTTCTTTTCTCGTCCGCTTGTCGCGGGTGGACGACCCGAAGATGGCGCGTCGTGCCGATGGGCTGAATCGGCCTGATCCGAAGTCACTGTTGCGAGCTTCCTGTAGACGCTGCTGCCAGCGTTGGATCAGCGCCGTGCCGTACACGGCGTCGAAGCGCACCTTGCGCTGAGCCTTGCTCCAGCGGTCCCAGCCGTCCATCATCAGGCGGCACTCTTCGTGGTACTCCTGCGGACGCCCTGGGTGGCGTTTGTTGGGGTGGCTGAGCTTCCAGGCCCACCCTAGCCATTTGTTGAAATGGGCGGGCCGACCCGTCTCGGCATACTGGTCGCTCTGGGGTCCAGGCACCATGACGTAGCTGCCGAGGGGGCGCCCGCACACGCCGCAGCGCACGTACCCCAGCCAGTCCTTCTGTGGTGCCTCCGTGCCGTCGGGCCAGAACGTCGGGGTCTCGCTCGTCCAGAACTGACTGTAGTCGCTGCCTTTCGCGTTGGGGCGGATGATCAGCGGGCGGTACTCATGTCCGAGGTCGTCGAAGTCCATGCGCGGCTCCTGGTGCCCCCTGAGCGCGTCCTGCGGGCGAATGCGCCTCGTGACACCCAGGATGGCTGGGGGAGTATATTCCGGCGAGAAGATGCCGCACGGGCTAAGACTGGCTCTAGACCTCCTCACCCGGTACTGTGAGCGTCATGCGTCAGCCAGCGTCCCTCAACCCCGTCGCGCTCCTAGGCAACGGTGCCCGCTCCCTGGGCACCCTTCCGACCGGCGAGGATGTGGTTCACCTTCCCCGCTGGGGCAAGGTGAGTGACGTGAAGCGCCTCAAGATCATCCGCAAGTTGATCAACGGCTACCAGCGTGACCCGCGCATCCGCACGATGGCGCTGGGCATCATCTCCAGAGCCGGTGTCCCCGCCCGTGACTATCTGGGACAGGCCAACGCCATCCTGCGATGGGCGCGGGCCACGGTGCCATACGTCAACGAGCCGGGGGAGCTTCTACAGTCCCCGTTCTACAGTCTGGGGCTCGACCGCTCAGGGCAGCAGGTTCGGCCCCCGAGCGCCGACTGCGACGACTTCGCCATCCTGATCGGGAGCCTCTTGGGGAGCATCCGGCTGGAGACGCGGCTGGTGCTGTCGGGCACGCACCCCAGGGGCGGCAGGGTGCGCTTCGTCGAGAAGCAGGGTCGTCCCCAGCGCGGCGTGAGGTGGTCCCACGTCTACATCATGGTGGGCACCCCCGCGTTCAGCCCGACGACGTGGACCTTCATGGAGCCGACGCTGAATGTCCCCATAGGCTGGGAGGTCGTGAAGGATGGACAGCGCGGCGTGCTCCCCGAGCTTGCCGGCACCTATGGGGCGTCGGCATGGGGCGAGGAGTCGCTGGACCCGACGGACGACGCCAGAGCCGAGCGTGAGCAGCGGCGGCTCGCCGCCGTGGAGTGGGTCAAGAGCCTGCCCTGGGTGGAGATCGTGGCCGGGACACTCCCGATGGTGCTGAGCGCGATCCTGATCGACCGATACTTCAAGCGGGGCAAGTAGGCATGGGCGCAGCAGGAACCGAAGTGTTGGAGTGGGTCAACCGACGTACCATCAGTCGCGTGTGGGAACTGGCGTGCGCCGCCCAAGCCGGCAACTCTATGGGCTTCGCTCAGAAGGGGATGCGTGCCGCCAGGGCGCGAGACCCCAAACTCCTGCTTGTGCTGGAGCGGGGTGCCGAGGTGCTCCGCACTTGGAGCGACGAGCAGGAGGCGGAGCGCATCAAGCACCGCCCCGACGCCCCGAAGATCGACGCCACCGAGTACGGCATGTGGCGGGCGGCGTACAAGTCCTGTGACGCAGGCGACCCGATGCCGCAGATGATGTGGGTCTACGGGGCGGCAGCCCATCTTGCGGGCTTCTGAGCACGTTGCGTCGGACACGGCGCAACGGTAGGGTAGCCCCCTGGGTGCAGCCGTCCCTCTCCCGATAGGACGGTCCATGTTTTTCCACGGCTACGGCGACCCCTGGGGCATGACCCCCTACTACGGCGTCTACGGTGCCGACTACGGCGCCGTGAGCATCGAGGTCAAGATCGGGCGGCTCCAGGGCAAACTCAATGCGACCCGGAACCCGCGCAAGCGCAGGCGGCTCCAGCGGCAGATCCGCCGCCTCAAGACCAAGATGGCGCGGGTGCAGGCCAGGGGACGTGTCGGCGTGGCTGCCAAGAAGGGACGTGTCGGCGTGGCTGCCAAGAAGGGACGTGTCGGCGTGGCTGCCAAGAAGGGACGTGTCGGCAAGTTCAAGTTCCCGACCCTCACCCGAGGCCGAGGCATGAGGCTCCCGATCCTCACCCGAGGCCGAGGCATGAGGCTCCCGAGTCGGCTGCGGTCGCGGCAGCAGCGCTTGGAAGCGCGTCTCAGGCGTCGGCAGCTTCGCCTGGAGGCGCGTGCTGAGCGCAAGTCCATCCGTCGTGCCATGAAGGACAGCGGTGCGCCGATGGACCCGATGCTCGACGCCCAGCTTCCCGAGAGCATGGTCGATCATGCCATGGGACCGTCGAGCGGCGAGTACATGAGAAGCATGGAGAGCGGGCTCATCCCCAGCGCCCCCCCGATGTCCGAGACCGAGACGGGTCCCATGACCGACTACGACGACGACGAGGGCTTCCCCTGGGGCAAGATCGCCCTAGGTCTGGGCATCGTCGTCGCCCTGGGCGTGGTAGTGAAGGTTGCCACCAAGAAGAAGAACAAGAAGAAGAAGAAGAAGCCACCCAAGGCTCCGACACGTCCCCCGCTCCGCCCCGCGTTGTAGGGGGCTGCCGTGCGTCCATTCAAGGTCACGATGCTCGCCAGCATGTTGCCCAAGCTGATCTCCCTCGTGCAGACGGGAGTGCAGCACTACGGGAGCCTCCGCGCCGCCGGCATGGAGGTCAACCCCGCCATCGTGGCGCTCTACCTGAGCACCCACGTTGAGGGCTGGAACCCGACCGTGCAGGGGACACCCATGCTCGACCACGAGACCAAGACCGCCGGGTGTCGCTTCCTGGGTGGGCTGGCGTGCAACCTGGGCGAGCACCTCAACCGCGCAGAGGACCAACCGTGAGCCGCTTCTGGCCCGACCAGCCCGTGGACCCGTTCGTGGGCTACCGGAACTTGCCGACGCCCACGAGCCCTGGGTCACCGATGGTGCTGCCCAAGCAACTCCGGTGGCCCGGTTTCGTCAACCCGTGTCCCGCCCTGAGCGACGGCTACGGCGCCCAGGGAGGCGACGGCACGCAGCCTTCCCGCACGGTCAGGGGCCACGCTGGCTACGTCTACACGCAGTACGCCGACGGCGGCATCCGCATCATCTCGCACGGCGACACGTACCTGCGCCCCAACAGCGGGGCCGCCTGGGAGGCGATCACCAACGAGATCGGCCCCTTCCCGTCGGGCGTCGGCTCCGACCCCATCAGCGCCATCATCAACGCCTTCAAGACCCAGGGCAAGGCGGCGGGCACTACGACCGCTGTGACTGCCGCCGTGCAGTACGGTCCTGGCGTCGTGGATGCCGCGAAGACCTATATCCAGGGTCGTGGCGACGACGTGCCAGCGCTCCAACGACGGCTCGCAGGCTACAATGCACGGTACGCCCAGGCGACCGGCAAGCAGAAGGAGCGGCTGGGCTACCAGATCGCTATCCTTGAGCAGCGACTCGCCGCGCTCAAGGTCAACCCGACCGCCCAGGCGGTTGCCGACCTCCCCGAGCAGCCAGGAGACGGGACCAAACTCCCCTCGTGGTTGCCTTACGCCGCCCTGGGCATCGCCGCCGCTGGCTTGCTCGTCACACTGGCAGGACGCACCGGATGATCCCCCAGCCGACCAAACTCTCCACGGGAGTCGCTGCCGTCGTCGCAGCGGCGACGTTCAAACTCGCCTTCCCCACGCGGAAGAACGCGCAGACGCCGATGTATCAACTGGTCTACTTCGCCTCCCTGGGCGCGGCGTTGACGGGCACCTACAGTTTGTACCGCGACGGTGAGCTTCCTTTCCTGGGCGACGGCTTCGACGGCTACGGCGGGGTCGCCAGGAAGATCAGGCGCCTGGAAAAGAAGCTCGCACGCCTGGAGAAGCGCCTCGCCAAGAAGGAGGCCAAGGGTCGCACCAAGGCGGTCGCCCGCATCATGCGGAAGATCGACAAGTTCCGGGCCAAACTCGACGCTCTCCAGGGGCAGGCGGGCGACGAGGGCATCCCCGGCTACTCCACCATGAGCCCGATGCCGCTCCCTGAGCCGCTCCCTGACCCCATGCCCGTCGAGCAGTACGACGTGGAGTCTGACGCTGGCGGCGGGATGCCCTCCTGGGCTCTCCCTGCTGCCCTGGGTGGGGGTGTCCTGCTCGTGGTGGGCGCCGTTATGCTGAGCGGCGGCGGTCGTGAGTGATTCCTACGGTGCTGTCCCCTACGGTGCTGTCCCCTACGGGCTGACGAGCACCCAGAAGGACGCTGGTGGCTACGTCGTCTCGACCGCCATCACGGCGGGCGGGCTGGCTGCGAGCGCGTCGGCGGGCACCGTGGCCGGGACTGCCGTGGTGGCGCAGCTACTTGTGGCGGCTGGCGCTTCCGCCGCCGTGCCCTACGCGGGCTGGATTGCGGCGGGCGTGTTGGCGACGGCTGCGGCGATCATCAACCTCGTGGTGGTGCTCCGCAAGCGAGGGGTCAAGAAGCAGCAGGCGGTAGTCATGGCGCGGGAGATCGGCTTCCCCGACGCCGCCGCCATCCCTGGCTTCACCCTCCGCGCCCTGGAGTGGTCGAGCGCCAAGCGAGCCCGCAAGGCTGCCACGATGGAGAAGCGGATCGCCCGCAAGGCTGGACGCGGGAAGAAGTGGAAGGCGTGGCGCTCCGTGCTCAAGCTCCAGCTTCTCGGCGTGATCGAAGCGATGGTGCAGGCCGACAAGCGGGCGGTCCAGCAGGCGGGTCAAGTCGGAGGCCCCCAAGCCGCCGCCCAGGTGAAGCTCCAGCAGACGCAGGCTAGTATCGCGGCTCGCGCCAAGTACGATCAGGGCACCATGCTCGCCGTGGTCGCCATCATCGGCGGGGCCGCGCTGCTCGCGGTCCTGGTCTTTCGGAGGAAGGCATGAGAAGCACCTGGGGCAACGCCTGGGGTGAAGACGCCCCAGCCGACGCCGCACAGCCGACGACTAGCGCAACGACCTGGGACCAGTACCTCCAGGCGGGCAAGGCGGCGCTCGACGTGGGGCTGGAGGCTTACAAGGATCCCTACCGGCGCCTGGAGCTTGCCCAGGCCCGTCTCGCCAACGCGAAAGCGCGGGGCTTCTCAAGCCCCTCCCGCATCCGTGTGCTGGAGGCCAAGGTCCGCGCCGCGAGCGTAGCCGTGGGCGTCGAGAGCGCCGAAGAAACGAGCGACCGGGAGTACCGGCTCCTGGGCAAACTCGCCATCATCACCGGGATCGTCGCTGGGGGAGCATTCACCGTGCTACTGCTCAGCGGAGCCCAGCGAGTCCAACGACGATGACCATACCGTTCCCCTACGACCAGCGCCCCGCTGGACCCGTGAGCACGTTCCCGCCCTTGCTGGAGATGACCTACCCCTCGCCGGGAGCGAGTGAGCTTGTGTCCTTCGGCGGCTTGGGCGAGAGGGTCGGCGGCACCGTGCGACACCTCGCCAACCCCTCGATGCTCGTGCCGATGGTCGTGGGTGCCTTCGCCGGTTGGTACGGGCGTCCCTACCTGCCAAAGAAGTACCGCCCCCACGCCGCCCTGGGGGGGGCATTCCTTGCGGCGGCCCTGACCTATATCCGCATCAGGATGGACGACGCCCAGGGCGCGAACGAGATGGCGGGTCCGGCGATGCCCACGCTCCGCAGGGGCTCTACAGGGACCGCTGTCGCCCAGCTACAGACGCTTCTCTCGCGGGCGCTGGGCGCTGGGGGGCTCTCGTCTGCGGGCGTCCAGGGCAAGGGCTGGGGTGAGGAGCAGTCTGCGGACAACTTCGGGACGAACACCGACAAGGCTGTGCGGCACTACCAGAAGAGTAACGGTCTGGGCGTGGACGGCATCGTGGGGCGCAAGACGTGGGGGAGCTTCGGGCTCACGGGCGTCGGCGGCTACAAGAGCACGACGGTGCCGACGGTGCCCAGGGTGGTCGCCCAGCCGCCGAGTGCCGCGCCCCAGGCGGCCCCAGGCGCAGGACTTATGACGGCTCCGCCGCCCGCCCAGGGGGCGGGTCTCCCTGGCTGGGTGATTCCGACCGTCCTGGGCGTCGGTGGCCTCGTGATCCTGGGCGTCACCTACAAGATCATGAGTGGAGGTCGGTGGTGAACGGCATCAACGGCACGGACGGCTGGGGCAACCCCGGCGATATGGGCATCCCTGTGCTGTGGGACTTGAGCAGCAGCACAGGCAAGGTCTCAGGCTCCAGCGGCGACTTGCGGAAGCAAGCTGAAAGCCAGATCGAGGCTGCCAGGGCGGGTCGGGCGCTTCCGACGATGCGGTCGGAGACCCACCCCAACTGGACGCGCACGGGGGCGACGAACGACGTGGGGGCGCTCTACCGCGTCGGCTACTGGCTCGCGGTCGGCGCACGGATGGCGCTCGCCAGGGGCGGCAACCCGTCCAAGCTGATCAGGTACGCCGAGGACGCGGTGCGGAAGGGCTACGCCACCAGTCTCGTGCCCTTCCTATCCGACGAGGATCCCCGGAAGATCGGGCGCATCATGGACGGGGGTGCCCAGCTTGCCCACCGCACGGGCCTTGCCGACGTGGCGGGCGGCCTGGGCAGGACTTCCACGCCCACGGGGATCCACGCCGCCCAGGCCCGCCCCGCGGACACCCCCGGGCGCCCCGGCGCGAC
>Ga0080013_1006057_pt1 | contig 10925 bp, 3 predicted proteins | sample ETNvirenome_6_85_FD_69236 | JGI IMG/M metagenome (GOLD analysis project Ga0080013, IMG submission 69236) | Marine viral communities from the Pacific Ocean - ETNP_6_85 (SPADES assembly) (version 2) | ecosystem: Environmental > Aquatic > Marine > Oceanic | place: Pacific Ocean | collected 2013-06-19
AACTTCTGATTGGGGACCTTTAGATAGTGGGTTAGATATAAATGGTTACATAACCGCATTATATACTACCACACCATATCCAATCCAAGGTTATACAGACAGTATGTTATCTTCTTTACAATCTTACAATACCACAATAACTTCTCCTTATCTTCCAGCTGGATACGAAATCGGAGTTATGGTTAATATAGGAGGGCAATCTAAATTACCAGATGGTAGTTATGTAAATAATTTACAAGGAGTGATTGACAACGCTACAGACACATTTACAGCGTACACAATTACTAACTGTACAAGTGTTCCCTGTCAAACATTTACTATGTTTGATTACATCAATGGTGAAACAGTATTCGACACTAACAGTTATGGTTTATTTCCTGAGGATTTTTTAACAAGAGAATGTGGTTATGCTATACAGGGAGCCTGCGATATGTGTAATGCTCTGCAGGTATATGATGATGGAAATGGACAATGGCTTACACAAAACGTATTCAACGATAGAGGTATATGGGACATAGTTGAGGAATATAACCCAGAAGATTTTGTTTATCACGAAGGATGTTGTTTTTTTGCTATTACTACTACAATTGGTGAAGAACCAGACGCGTTAGATACCTTTTCTTCTTTTTGGAGAACTTGTTATGGTTCATGTACCACTACAGATTTATTACCCTCTAGATACATGTGTGTAGATGGAACGTGTATACTAATCTCACCAACAAGCACCTATTACCCCACAGCACCATTTCAAGGTATCCCTGCTGGTTGTACACCAGGGAATTGTACGACTACAGCATTAGATGAGTGCGTTCAACATCCATGTATACCAACTACAGCGGCAATTATTAGATACGATTGTGTAAATGGAGCTTGTTCACCAGTATCACCAAGTGCACCAGGATATCTAGGTGCTCAATATCAAGCAGGAAACTCAGCTCAAAACTTAGCAGCGTGTCAAGCAGACCTAGGGGTTGGATGTGTTGATATTGATACAAAATATAATTGTATTTTTGATGCTACTAATGGAAATCAGTGTGTTGCGGTAGGACCTTCAGGGGTATATGCTGATTTAGCTACTTGTCAAGCAAGTTGTAGTGCTACACAAACTTATTACGATTGGTATTGTGTTGATGGAGCTAGTACACCATCAGGAACTGACTGTGCGTATGTAATACAAAACGACCCAGCACCAGGAAATGCATTATCAGGTCCTTGGCCCAATAAACCTGCCTGTCAAGGTAGTGGGTGTGGGGCGACCATCTATGAATGGTTTTGTAAATGTACTTTATTTGCTGGAGATATGGCTATTGTTGATTTAGGTGGTGGTAGTTATGGGGGGAATTCGTGTCAATCGGTAATGAACCCAGGAATTCCGGGCGGTTTTGGGGGTCCTACAGGACAACAAGATTGTGAAGATAATTGTAAGAGCTGGGATTGTGATGGGCATGGAAATTGTACTCAAACGGACGTTACTTCTGGAGCTGGTCAATATTGTTCAGATACAGACCGTCCTAATGGTGGTCTTTTATATTGGACAGGAGGAGGAACCACAAATATTCCAGGTTGTATTCCTGATTGCCCAATCCCAAGCACATGGGTATGTATGGGTGGAGACTGTACAGAGCTTTTGGAGACTCAAATAGGGTGTATAAATCCATCACATGTAAGTAATGGAACACCGTGGAATGGTTCATGTATCGATTGGAGTTTTGCGAATAATATGCCAAAGCCTGGTTGTGATTTAGTCCCTGAAACATTCTGTGATGCTTCATTAGGTACTGGAGCTGGTTGTGAGGGTGGTTGTGGACCATGTGCCAGAATTACTCCGGTTGTTGGAAATCAATGGCCTTTTAAAGTGTACGAATCAGGCGAAAATTATTTTCCTTATGATGTAGTTATTGGTTGGTTGTACCCACAATCTAATGACCCCACCGACTCCAATTTTAAATACTGGTTTAATCCACGTCCGATATGTGACCCAAATAAGGGGCCTCTAGACCCAGACGGAGTACCTAATTCTGGTGATGAGGTTGATTGTGGTGACCCAAATGAAATAACAATTTGTGAGTCTGCACCATATGGAAATGGAAACTATCATCCATGTACAGATGCTGGTGCACCAGCGTGTGATACGGTTGGAACAATAACAAACTCCCCACCAACAATACCGGGTCAATCTAGATATGATTCTCAAACATGTTGGGGCCACTGCTAATGGATAAAATGAAAAAAATATATAACGATGCCTAATACAGCCCCATGGCAACATGTCAAAGTTCAACCCCAAAGCTCTTCAGGTGTAGATACCGGAACTGAGGTTGGATTTATTTGTAGAATAATTTACGGATATAACCAAGTAAATGACCCTTTAATATGTGGTTTAGGACAATGTTGTCCTGCAGAAGGAGATGTTGCCAACTCAATGCTTGGGTATCAACCATGTTCTCGAGGATGTTTTGCTCTGTTAAATAATGTGTTTTCTCACCTACCACATGAATTTTTAAATGACGGAACAAACAACCTACTTTGGAATGGATGTCCAGGTCCAGGTTCTGCTACAGGTTATAACACTTGTGAGTCTGGTGGACCTAATAACGCAACACCTGACACTGGGTCTGACCCTTGTGCTTGTAATCTTGGTGAATTTTACACAGCACTACCCAATATTAATTACTCATTGGTTGGGCCAGGACAACAATGGTTAACAGTTACTAATGCAACTGGTAATGGTCAATTAGATTTTTGTGTTGAAATTATAAAAATTGTTGACGGAGAAACAGATTGGAATAATGATAGTGTTACTTGTCTTAGTGAGTTTATGGATGGAGTATGGGTGCCACACTACACGACCCCAAACACATTAACTATTGACCACAATGAGATGATGCTTATGTCCGTAGAAGGTTCCCCTCATGGTGTTGTTGAAGTTAGTTGTAGTTCTTGTGTAGAAAATTTATTTGGTTGTTTAGACCAAAATGCGGTAAACACTTATTGGGACTGTAATGGAGTCTACCATAGTAACCCACACCCAAATGTAGCTGATAATCAGTGCTGTCTATATCCGGGATGTCCATACTCAAGTGCCCTTAATTATGACCCAACAAATAGTGATGGTTGTGGAACTTGGTCTGGTGGTATATGGACAACAGGAGGGCCAACAGACGGTAGTTGTTGTCTATATCCTGGTTGTAATGATAGTATATCAGTACCTTGTGGGACTACGACTTTATCTAATGGTGACCCAGGACCTATTGGTTGTGTAGCAAATCACACATTAGATTGTTCTGGTAATCCAGTTATACCAGCAACTGGCGGTATTTTGGTAAACCCAGCAACTAGTTCATGTTGGACAAATGAGATTCCACCTTCTCCAAATAATGATTGTTATTATGTTGGGTGTACAGACCCTACCGCTAGTAATCACACACCTGGAGCTAATGGGTGTGTTTTCCCAACCGCAGATGGCATACAATGTTGTGAGTATGAAGGGTGTATGAACCAAAATTCGATAAATTATGGAGAATCATGTGATGGTAGCCAAATATATACAACAGCTCAGTTAACAGGACCTTGTGACCCAGACAATTGTGTAGACCCGCCAAGAGTAGGTTGTATGGATGACGGATGTTGTGTAGACGGAATAACTAATATGGTTGTAGTGACACCATTACCTATAGGGTGTACACCAGGTACCGATTGTATTTGTGATACTGGGTTACATTTATGTCCAGGAGTAGGTGGTGGACCTTCAGTTAATAGTAGTTGGCCAACTCATAATGGAATACCATGTACACCAGGTGTAGACTGTGAACCATGTGATTATGACCCAGCTGCTGAAGAACACGACCCAAGCATGTGTATTTGTTCTGAGGGTGTGTATTGTAATATGGCTAATAATCCAGGATGTACACCAGGTACCGATTGTTGTATAGATATACATTCAGCCCCAGGATTATCCTATCCATATAATTGGGCAGACCCTATGGCTTTTGGTCCGTGTGGTCCTGGATTACCAATGCCTTGTACAGGAGTAGGTTCAGCTTTAGAGGATTGTCAAAGGATATGTGTACAAGAAGAGTTAGAAGAATGTGCTGTTTTTATGAATGATAGACAAGGGAATGTGTATTTTTATGGGCCACCAGACACAAACCCAAATAATTTAACTTTTTTATTCCACGATGACCAATTTGACGAACAAACTTTACCTGATGGTACTCATTTATCCTCATTAAATTTAGGGTGGGATTCTGGTACAGGTTCTTGGGATATAGCTAACGCTCATATATCAGGAACAATGCCACCAAACGAAGAACATTTTGTATGGTTATACACTTGTAGACAATTGGACGTTAAAGAGTACCTTCCAGATGGGATAACACCTAATCCTAATTTTGGACAAATAAAGGATTGTAACGGTTCTCCATGTGGAATAATTAGAGAATATAAGATAAATATAGACCCGTTTCTTATAGACCCTGGGGGTAATGATGAACCAGCTGGGACAACAAACCCAACATATGTTAGAGATATAGATATAACAAATATATGTCAAACAATGGGAGTAACTTATTATGACCAAGTAGTAGGTCTACCATTTCAAACTATAGGTGCGGCTTTAGTTGCTCAAGACGAGGACGAATTAATTTCAGTTGGAAATAAGGCTTTAAAAATTAATATATCAACTAACCCTGCAACTGCTACAGAATTATTTATGTTACCTGGGGGTGTGGATAATTTAGGTAGTGTAGTAGCTGCAGGAACCATGGTTCCAAATGTAGATGGAGCTACAACAACTTACCAAGGACAATCAACGGGAGATGTGGTGATTGATGTTGATACTGGAGACTTAACTATAACATATAATACTACAACACCTAGAGAGGGTAATATTGGTAAGTTTAGTAATAATGCTGGTTTTGGACAACAATTACTTCTTTCCAATGGTAATGCGAGTACATGGTATGAAACTGTATCAAACACAAACCTTCTTACTCCTGGAATATTTGGTTTATTTAAATGGAATGGTCTTTGGTATGGGGTTGACTCACAATTTGGAACGATGGGAGACGTTTATGATTACGATAATAATACAATGACTGTTAACTCATTAATAGGTAGTGTAACGACTTTACCACCTAGTAATGTTGTACCTACTCATTGGTCTGACCAAGCAAATGAGATAGTAGGGGCTTCACAAAAAGATGGTTGTACCCCAGACGACCCATGTTGTTGTGATGACCCAGTAGCTTTAAATTATGTACCAGGTTGTATGGACCCAGACCCAATCAACTGTCCATGTATCTATCCACCAGAACCAAGAATGGGTTGCTTACCACGATTAACAAAAGAAGAATATATGATGGGTGTTGTTCAGAAGCAAGAAACATACTCGGATGTATTTATTGAAAGAGGTAAGGTTTCTGTTTTTGAGAGACCACAAAGATTAGCACAAGTATCCACAATTGGAGAATTAGAACTTCACGGTTATGGATATTATAATATTTTAATACAAGAATAATAATATGGCATTAGGAAATTACGGAATTAAAAGACCGGCGGATGTATCCCCTAACGATGTAGAGATTCTATATCATTACCAACCTAGTAGAGACGCTACTAGCAATTTTACATTAGGAAGATTACCTTCATCACTTTTAACATATCATGTACATAATAGTAGTACAGCACAATATGGTGCAGTTCCTGGAACAACTATTCTAGGTGGACTATACCAATTAAAGTTACCATCTAATGTTTTTGGTAATAAAGGATATTATACGGTATATCTTAGACCTGTGGAAATTAGGACAGAAATATTAGATTGTGGTATATTAGCATCCTTACCTAACGTAAAAGGTTTAGTTATTGATTTAACAAAGGTACCATCACAATATAAAAATCGTTTTGTAAATCAGGGACTAATTGGATATAGAGTAGAATATATGAATTCTGATAATATACAATCTAATTTGGCAGGTACCAAAATACCTAACTTTTTTAGAATAGTAACTTCTAGTTTTTACTGTGAAAAGTTAATAAATACAGCTGCAAATGCAAATAAAGTATCACCACGATACTCATACACAGACTCACCTTCTAATTTAGTGTTTTTAACACTATCACCTAGTAGTGCACCTACCAACCAACCCAATGCATTGCCAGATATTGGAAAAGCAGGTCAAAAAATTATAATTACAAATACATATTTTAACCCAGTAGTGTTAGAGGTGGAAATGGCAGACCATGATTTTGATACGCTAGCTATAGGATTATACGGAAATCAAACTAAATCTATAGAAGATGGAATTTATACAATGTATGACTTATCTGGTGTTAATAACATTTATAAACAATATAATTTATTTGAAATAAGAGACCAGTTTGACGAAAAATTATTTGAAGTTAGACAGGATAGAGGTAATCAGATAGATTTTAGTAAACAATTTGGTACAATAATTAGTTAGGAATGGCAAAGAAAAAGAAATTTTACTACCCACCAGCACCACCAAGTGGAGCAGGAACTTTTAGTGATGATTTAGTGGGACTACAATTCACACAAGGGTCACCACAGATGACGCTTGGTAACTTTTCTATAAGTAATAGTTCACAGTCTAAGCAAAATAGAAATTTTAGTTTAGGTGGGTTTTCAGGGCCAATAACATTAGAACAACTTAGTGCTGGCGACACCAACCTTATTCAATCTAATCTGAATAATAGTCTTTTAGTCGAGTTTAATTATGATAATAGTGATGTTAGTAATTTTGTATTATATGGTTCATTAAAGGATAGATTAAGAGTTGCTGCACAACAAATAATAAATTTCTTTCCTGCGGCGTTATATGGTGATGGGATTAATCAAGTAACACAAGCAACAGGAAATACAGTAGACACCATATCATATGATGTAATATATGATAGAACTACCTTGTCAATATCTAAATATAAAATATCTAATCCCTTTAATATTGAATTTACTAATGCGGGTGAAATACAGCTAGATAGTTCATTAAAAATGGATTACTTAGTAGATGACCCTACAACAGATAAAATTACCACAACATCAGTTAAAGCACAAACAGGTAAGATATCCCCACTTAGAAATTTTTCATTAGAGTACAAAAAATATAGTTTAAGTTTTAGTGGAAGTGGGGGCACAAATACACAATATCCTTTATTAGATTATACACCTATAGAAGAAGGCACCACAAACCTAACTATAGTCATATCTGGAGCACCTTTTGGTACAACCGCAACTTCCTCAAGTACTAAATTTTATATAAAACCAAATAATTTTGAAACACAGACCCAGTTTAATAACTTTGATTCTGTGGAAAGATTTTTATTAAACCAACAAAGTGTTCCACAATATAAGGCAGAGATAACATTACCTAAACAAACTCAAGACGGTCAGAATTATTCTTTTAAAGAAGAGATAATTTGGGAAAAACAAGATTTATGGAATATAGATGTAACTACACAAAAATATACAGATTATCTACAAAAATTAGTAGATATTGGAAATGAAATTGATGAGTATAAAACAAATTTAGTTTCAAGATTTTTAACTACAGGTGCTTTAAAAGATTTTGATAGTGGTGACCGTAAAGCGGAGAAAACACTACAAATATACGGTAGAAGTTTTGATAATGTTAAAAAGTTTATAGACGGTATTGCATACATGAATAATGTCACCTATGATGGAAAAAACAATGTACCAAATCAACTACTAAGAAATTTAGCAAAAATGTTAGGTTGGAAAACACCATCTACCACAACTAAAGAACAATTTTTAGATACGGTGTTAGATAGATATGAACCACAATATTCTGGTGAATCTATTGGAATGACACCAGCAGAATTAGACGTGGAAATTTATAGAAGAATTTTAATGAATACTTCTTATTTATTTAAATCTAAAGGTACAAGAAAAGCTATAGAATTTTTATTAAGGTTTATAGGGGCTCCTGATGCTTTAGTTGAGTTTAATGAATATGTGGTTCTAGCGGACGCTAGAATTAAAATGGGCAATAAAGTAAAAGACCCAAGATGTAATACTTTAATAGCTTTATTAAACGCGTCGACTAATGGTGGCCACACAGGTCCAAAGGGCCCATCAGGACCATCAGGGCCTAAAAGAGATATAAGTCAACAACCAAAACTTGACTCACTAAACCAACTAGGGGACGTTACTTCAACACAGATAGAAGCTACTGACATAAACACAGTTCAAGGACTAGAAGAAGCTATAGAAATTTTAGGTTGCTATGATGATTACAGTGGATTCTTAAATCAGTTCCAACCAATATCTGGAGGACTAAGTACTATTAAAACATATGTTTATGATAACATAACTATGGCTACTATTATGTCTTCTTTTACAGAATCACACGGGTTTGTAAGAGAAGACTACCCTATAGATGACAAAGGATACCCTACTAAACCACAAGAAACATCCAGCTATTATTTCCAAAGAGGAGCTGGATGGTTTGAAGAAACTGAAGAACATCGTGGAGAAACTATAATAGATTTAAAAAATTCAGTATTATCTGGATGTACCCCCATAGTAAAAACCAAACTAAATCAATTTAGTTGGGGTGGATTTTTTGGTAATTTACCACCAGGTGTTACATCTAACGACCCAGGAGCACCATATCTTGAAAGATTTAGAAAGTTTCCATATATGCATATGGGATTTGGGTTAACACCTGTAATCGATGATAAAAAATCTTGGGTAACAATAGATAGTTTAAATGAAGATAGAAGGTATTCATTTGAAAATATTAGGTACGCAGCATATCACACACATGATGAAAAATTTGTATTAAATGTTAAAAACGTAGATATATTTTTGAATGTTGGTCAAGCTTTGGTTTATGATGTTTGGCAACAATCAGTTCTAAGTGGTTGCCCTTTTAGTGGAGGACCGTTACCACTACCTTACCCACAAAAAGGTGGTGTAGATGATACAGTAACTTTAATAAATGGGAAAGATTATTCTTTTAAAGATTTTGTACATACATTTTGGAGAACATTTATTAATGTAAGAAATAGACAAACAATTGATGATGGTAAAACAGGGGGATACCCACTTTTACAAAAATTATATTTAGATTACTTAGAACAAGTATGTGGTGTAAACAACAAATACACTTATACTAAAATGGTAGACTACGCACAAAGTTTAGGTACATATTGGATTAGAATAGTAGAACAATTAGTACCAGCTACAACCTTGTGGCAAGGTGGTGTAAAGGTAGAAAACGCGATTTTCCATCGCGACAAATTTTCTTATAAACATTACCCTATAAGACCATTACCTGGGTTTAATAAAGGTACTGGAGTTCAAGGGTGTACAGACCCATCAGCTGATAATTTTAATCCTTTAGCAACCGAATATGATGATAGTTGTGAATATACAAGATGGGGTGCGGGTGGTACTGCAGAAAAAGAAGGATTAGCACATTCACTTGGACAAACATTTCCATGGGTTGGATTAACTAGCCCTAATACAGGGTCAACATGTTCATCTGGATGTCAAAATACTGGAGGAACACAAACAAAGATAGGGCCAATAGCATCTACAACTATCACTAAACCATGCACGTGCTGTTCTTTACCAGAAAATAGTATGGTTTTACAAATGAGACCATTAAGTGCCACATGTAAATCTATTTGGCCTTCATTTATAGATTATAATGGAACATCAGCCACAACATCAAATCCAGGAGTTAATAATAGTATAAATGTAATTACAGAAAGATTTGCGAGTAACGATTCAAAAATAAATGGAGCTTATAACATACTTAGTACAATGAATAATGATATTATGTTTAGAGTAAAAAGAACTTTACCACTAAGTAAAAATAAAAAAGAACCGTGGGGGTACAAGTACGATTTAGGAAAACAAATTAATCAAAATAACATATAATGGACGCAGTAGAAAAAAATATAAAAAATGTTGATAAAATAGTACGATATAGTAAAAATATTGATTTAAGACAACTTACCGATACATTACAAGTTAAAGTTTATGCCACAGGACTACACTTTGGGAAAAAATTTAATAAAACACTTTTTATTACTATGGATTATGATGTATCTAAACCAGCACAACTATATCTTATTTATAAAGGAAAAAATTTAGTAGACAGTTTTTTATATTTTAAATCAGAAGACTTTAAAACATCTGAAAATAAATTTACTAAATTACCAGTTAATTCAGATTTTATTTTAAGATTAAATAGAGAGAATTCTAGAACTTTATCTTTAAAACAAGTAGGTAAAGGTAAAAATAAGTCTTTATTGTCTACAAAAGAAATTTTTTCTACAGGCAAGGAAGCGGCGTTACGAAGTTTTTCACCACCTAAAAATGGAAAAAATCATCAGATTCAAATGGTGTTACCAGGAATTAGTGTTGATGAAAATTATACTACTTTAGGATTTGATGTGGACATACGAGCGTTTAGTACGACTGGCCCTGTAACTAGTATATTTTTTAAGTTAAATTCACCAAATTCAGGTAGGGCTGAAACAAGAAGATATGTTAAAGATAAAACAGGAGATATAGATAGCACTATATTAGTAGAACCTAAAAAAATTAAAACGTTAATTAAAGCACCTACAAGTTATGTAGACATGACAACTAAAGACTTAGAACTAGGCCAAGTTAAATTTAATTATTTTGAATATTTTGAGTCGTTAAATCAACAGTACACTGATTATTATTTAAAATCCTCAGAAGTTTTTATTGTGAAAAATGTAGAAGATTATAAAATTAATTTAGGTGATTTTTTAGAAAATAGTGTTAAAGAAATACCATATAATATTTCCAGAAAACTAGAAGGTAATAAGATAACAGCTTCCTCTCCATTTTTTGATAGAGGTATAAAAAAATACCCGTTAAATTGGGTAGAAGAATTAAGAGA